>Ga0105354_1002549_pt1 | contig 10823 bp, 10 predicted proteins | sample GOMGulsemesocosm_FD_83658 | JGI IMG/M metagenome (GOLD analysis project Ga0105354, IMG submission 83658) | Methane-oxidizing microbial communities from mesocosms in the Gulf of Mexico - GOM9B Gulf of Mexico | ecosystem: Environmental > Aquatic > Marine > Cold seeps | place: USA: Gulf of America...
AAACCTCCATTATTTGATAATTCTGTAGCTAATTCCGCTGCTGTATTATTTTGTGTAAAAGTAGCTTGACTATGAACGTTAATTGTGCTTAAATTAAGTAAAAGCAGGAAAATAAGTTTATATATTTTATTATTTTCATTAATATAATAAATCGGTAAATTTAAAGTGATAAGTAGGTTTTTCATAAAATTTTAAATTATAATATTTATTAAATCGGATGTATTTATTACAAAATTCCCTAAAATTCATTTTTGTTACCCATGATTTTATAGTTATTTCTCAAAAAAAAAAACTATACTTTAAAGCGGATTTAAAATCTTATACCCTTATGATTTCGAAATGAGTGTTTTAAGTCGCCCTGAAATAGGCTAAGTACTAAAATAATGGAGGTTTCTTAAACTGGTACTGGAAATTTATTTACTATTCTAACTATAAATGAAGTTATTAAACTACTTAACCAATCGATTGAACAGTCAAATAAAATAGAAAATCCTAACTTTAAAAAAGAAATCTATAAGGAATTGTATCAATTTCATAAGCCTACAGACAGTAAAAAAGCCCTAGCATACTACGAAAAATTTACCTCATTAAATGACAGCATTTATTCTGTTAGAAAAATAAAACAAACTGAAGTTTTGAAAACTTAAATTTACCTATCTTAAACTAAAAGCAGACATTAATAATAAAGATATTGCTATCGCTATTCAAAAAGAAAAAGCATCAAAAACTAAAATTATTTTATTATTCACCTTAGGAACTGTACTTGTTGTATCATTAATGATTATTGTAATTAGATAATTGAAACTTAATAAAACTCGTAAAAAAATGTGGCCAACAAAGAAAAATTTAATGGTATTAAGACAAGAAAATACAGAAAAGAAAATGGAATTCAAAAACAAACAAATCACCGATTTCGCTATTCACATCTCTGAAAAAAATGATTTATTAGAAAATATTAAACTAAAAAGGTTACCAATCGTTAACAAAACAACAGCTGCACAAATAAACGATGTCATTGTATTTATTAATGATGATATTAATCTAAATAAAGAAAAAGTTCAACTATACTCTGAAATTGATAAAACAACAAATTATTTCAATCACAACCTTGTAAAACTATACCCAGAGCTAACTGAAAAAGAAAAAAGAATCGCACCCTTTGTTAGATTAAATCGTACTTCGAAACAAATATCTTTACAATTAAATATTATTCCTGCAAGTGTAGATAATTCTAGGTCAATACTTCGCAAAAAAATGAAAGTTCCTAAAGGAGCATCAATTGTAAAGTTTATTTAAAAAATTTAATTTTTGAGACTGATAAAAAGTTAAAACATAATCAAGAAGCTTTGTAAAATAAAGCCTAATAATAAAAATGAATCTTATTTTTTTTGAAAAACTCACTAATTTCACATGACTTGGTCATACAACCTACATCTTATTTTAAACACTTGACTAAGTAGTCATGAATCCTTTGAAAATAATAAAAAAACCGCCAGTAGGGCGGTTTAATATATTAGGTATTATTACTTTAAAATTTTATCTATAAACTCAAAATGATAACGAGTGTCTCTTCCTGAATTATAATTTTTTATTTTATCTATAACTTTCCCTTTATAGTTTACTGCTATAAGTGTTGGTAAGGATCGTACACCATATTTAGCGTTTAAAGCTTTATTAGCTACTTCTTGAGAAGCTGTAATTAATTCTTTATTTCTTGGGAAATCAACCAGTAACAACACATATTTTTTAGATTTTGCTATAAATTCATCAGAATAGAAAAAATCTTTTTTAAGCATTTTACATGGAGGACACCAGTCACTTCCAGTAAACAGTATTAAAATAGGTTTCTTACTCGTTTTAGCCTTTTCTTTTGCTACTTCAAAATCTGTTTCCCAATTTAATCTGGTATCATGTGTTTGCCCGTAAAACAATGTACTAACAAACAATACTACAACCACTAAAACACTCTTCATTATTTTTTATTTTATTAATTCATTATCAAATTATATGTCACAATAACCTTACCAAAAATTATATTGTAATTACATTAGTTTCAACTGGCCTTCTTACTTTTTTAAATTTAGAAAACATATCAGCTTCTGCCCTATAACCAATTGGTAATACTAATACCGCAGATAATCCTTTATCTTTCAAATTTAATAATTCATCATATTTTTCAGGTAAAAACCCTTCCATAGGACATGAATCAATATTTTCTAAAGCACAAACTGTCAATAAATTTCCCAATGTAATATATGCCTGCTTTGTGGCCCATTCCTTTATTTCGACTTCTTTTTTACTAGAAAAACTATTAATCAAAAAAGCTCTAAAGGAATCTAATATTTTATCAGAAGTCCCTCTAATACTCTTTTCATTTTCAAAATGTGCTCTAATATAGGTATCGTCTATGATATTTTCTATACAAATTACCATAACATGTGACGCTTGTCCTACTTGCTCTTGGTTGTATGAATGAGGTACTAATTTTTTTTGCAACTCCTTATTACTAAGTACTACTAACTTAACAGGTTGCAACCCGTATGAAGTTGCAGTAAGTGTAAATGCCTCTTTTAATATCGCCAATTTAGCGTCAGGAACGTATTTTTCTGTATCAAATTTTTTAGTAGCATAACGCCATTTAAGGCTATCTATAATATTCATATCACTATCTTTGCTACAAAAATAAGTAAAGTGTTTACTATATGTACATTAATTAGTATAACTTTAATTTATTAAGTTATAATTTTACCAAATACATGAACTTAAACAAATTAATATAGTCATTAATGGGATTAATGACTACTAAAAATACAATCCATATGACTATTGATGAACGGATAAGTCTTTCAGAAACAAGAATATTTAAAGCCGTATTTCCTAATACAACAAATCACTACGGAACACTATTTGGAGGAACGGCTTTACAACTAATGGACGAAGCTTCTTTTATTTGCGCTACAAGATTTAGTAGAAAAAGAATGGTTACCATATCATCAGATAAAATAGATTTTGATAAATCAATTCCAGAAGGAAGTATTATTGAATTAGTTGCCAAGGTTATTAAGGTTGGAACAACTAGTTGTAAAATTAGGGTAGATATTTATACAGAACGAATGTATTCTAATGAAAGAGAGCTCGCTGTAACAGGTCACTTTACTTTTGTTGCTATAAATGAATACAAAACTCCTATCCCAGTTGTTTAATGGAAAGTATACAAATTACAGTTAACGGAAAAGTGCAAGGGGTATGGTTTAGAAAATATACTCAGGAAAAAGCCAACGAATTAAAATTAAATGGTTATGTGACTAATAAAAATAATGGATCTGTATTTATTGAAGTCTCTGGAGAAAAAAAAGCTATTGCTATTTTTTCTTTATGGTTAAAAAATGAAGGCTCTCCCCGATCTAAAGTTACAGGCCTTGAAATAATCAAATTAAATACCGTAAAACAATTTCATTCTTTTGACATCAAAAAATAAAAAAAGCTACTTACAAGTAAGTAGCTTTTTTTAATAAATGCTTTTTTTACCCAAACAATACTTCCTTGTCTAATACAAAATTTTGGATAAAAGCTATAGATTTTTGAATATCATCATGTAACAGACGATCCTTCTCAACAAAAGAAACTTCATTACGATATGCCGCTACTAAATTTTCAATAAAGGTTGATGACTTTAAAGGCTTTCTATATGCAATAGCTTGTGAAGCATTTAATAACTCTATCGCTAAGATACGTTCTACATTATCAATAACTGTTTTACATTTTACAGCTCCATTTGCTCCCATACTAACATGATCTTCTTGCCCATTACTTGATACAATAGAATCAATACTTGATGGTGTACATAACTGCTTGTTTGCACTAGCTATACTTGCTGCCGTATATTGCGGAATCATAAATCCTGAATTTAACCCAGGTTCATTTACCAAAAATGCTGGCAAACCTCTCAATCCAGAAATAAGCTGATATGTTCTTCGTTCTGAGATACTTCCTAATTCAGCCATAGCAATAGCTAAGTAATCTGCTCCTAAAGCCAATGGTTGTCCATGAAAATTCCCAGCAGAGATTACCATATCTTCTTCTATGAAAATATTTGGATTATCAGTTACCGAATTAATTTCTGTTTCAAAAGTTTTCTTTACAAAAGCTAAAGTATCTTTTGATGCTCCATGTACTTGAGGCATACATCTAAATGAATATGGATCTTGAACAGCTTTATTTCCTTCCTCAATCAACTCACTTCCTTCTAAAAATGACAATATTCTTTCTGCCGTTTTTAATTGACCATCATGCGGACGTATCATATGTGAGTGTGCCAAAAATGGTGATTTATTTCCATCAAACCCTTCTAAAGAAATGGCTCCAATGGCGTCAGCAAAATAAGAAAGCTTATAAGCCTTTAATAAATTATACACCCCATATGCACTCATGAATTGTGTCCCATTCAATAATGCCAATCCTTCTTTAGATTGCAATACAATTTTTGTCCAGCCAAATTTTTCAAACAAAACTGTTGACGCTATTTCTTCTCCTTTATATATAACACTACCCTCACCGATTAACGGCAATGCCAAATGTGCTAGAGGCGCTAAATCCCCTGAAGCTCCTAAAGATCCCTGAGTATATATTACTGGATATATTTCCTCATTAAACATCATTACTAATCGTTCTGCAGTAACTAATTGCACTCCTGAATATCCGTAACTTAGACTTTGTATTTTTAACAATAACATTAATTTCACTATTTCCTGAGGTACTCTATCACCAGTACCACATGAATGTGATCTTACAAGGTTTTCTTGTAACAATGTTAAGTTTTCTTTTCCAATTTTCACATCACATAATGAACCAAATCCTGTATTTATTCCATAAATAGGGGCCGATTCACGTTCCATTTTATCATCTAAATACGCTCTACATTTCTGTATGTTTTGAATAGCTTCTTCAGACAAACTTATTTTTTTATTTTCTAAAAATATTTCCTGTATGGTTTCCAAAGTCAATCGACTTGTACTAATCTTATGCATCATAATTATATATAAAAAACCAAAAGTCCGTAATGAAATTATAATTACCAAACATTATTATACGTAATTATCATATATTAATATATTTCTCGTATTTTTAACACCCTTATGAAATTTAAAGATGTTTTATAACTTCCTATTTAATTATAATTTAAAATAAATAATAATAACCAAAATTAATAGATTAAAATGAAAAAAATTGTTTTCGCCTTAGCAACTTTAGCTATTGTTTCTTGTAAGAAAGAAGAAGTTAAACCAGTAGACTATGCATTGTTCTCTGGAAAAATAACAAATCAGAATAGTGATAAACTAACTATATACAAAGGTAGGGATATTGTTACAGAAATTTCCGTAGCTGAAAATGGGACATTTTCTGATACATTACGCGTTGATGATGGACAATATGCAATCTATGACGGTACTGAATCTGCTTCCATATACATTAAAAAAGGGCAACACTTTGATTTAACTTTAGATACTAAAGAATTTGATGAAACAATCAATTTTACAGGAGAAGGAGCTAAAGCAAATAATTTATTTGCTGAGTTAACGTTATTACAAGAAAACTTAGATTATGAAACATTAATTTCTGGCGATCAAGCAGGGTTTGAAACTGGCATAGCAAATTTCAAAAAAGAATTTTTAAGTACCCTTAACAAATCTAAAGAAGTTTTAGACAGTACTACACTAGCAAACCAAACAAAGTCAGTTGATGGTATGGCTGCACAATTAAAAAAGATGTTTACTGCTAAAAAAAGATTGGAAAAATTAATAGGAACACAATCTCCAACTTTTGAAAATTATGAAAACTTCAAAGGTGGTAAAACTTCTTTAGCTGATTTAAAAGGAAAATATGTATACATTGATCTTTGGGCAACGTGGTGTGGACCTTGTAAAAAAGAAATTCCGGCCTTAAAAGAAGTGGAAGCAAAATACCATGATAAAAATATTGAATTCGTTAGTATTTCACTTGATGATGGTAGAGGTTATAAAGCAGATACAAAAGAAGCTTCTGCAATTGCTGCCAATGAAGGATGGAAGAAAATGGTTACAGAAAAAGAAATGACTGGAATTCAGTTATATGCTGATAATGGTTTTAGATCAACTTTTGCAACTGAATATAGTGTAAATAGTATTCCAAGATTTATTTTATTGGATCCTAAAGGAAATATTATTTCTGCAGATGCACCAAGACCATCAAGTCCAAAATTAATTGAAGTGCTTACCGCTCAAGGACTTTAAACAAAATATTAAAATTATTTTTTTAAAGCGATTCTTAACCGAATCGCTTTTTTTGTTCACAACTTAGTTGATAAATAGAATAGTATAGATCATTACCCAGTTATATTAATTTGTACTTTAGAGTAAACCAATACTTTATAAATTATGAATAACAGAACAAATGATTTATTAAAGATTCGATTAGGCGTAAAAACTACCACGCTTAACGGCAACATGTCAACAGAGGAGTATTTTCAAAATACTACACTAAGACCAGCAATACAATTTCAAAAAGAATTGCTTCTTGAAAGCTTCAAAAATTACGTCAAAAAGCATAAAAACGTATTTCACAGCTTATCTACAGCTAAAAAGCTGCACTACATTGAAAATGCTATTCAACGTGATATTAAATTTAGAAACTCTTTAAAAGGAGTCGTTATTGGTGTATTTTCAATTGAAGAATACAAGCTATACATTCAAAATTCATCAGCTTTAAACAAGCGTATGATGAATCTTGTTATTGAAAGATTAAAAGATAATATATTATTATTAGAACACTCAGTAACTTTACCAAAAACAGGTTAATCATCTATAAGGGACTCTCCATTTAAATTAGTAGTTAATACTTCGCTCATATAATCAAAAAAAGGGCGAAGTGTTACAAAAACTTTAACCACTTCATTTATAAAGTTTTCAGAAGTCATTTCTGCATTAGTAAATGATTTCATTACATAAAATTGTTTTTTTCTAATTAGCGCTATCGCCTCATTATTTTTATCAAAACCTTTGGGTGCTGTTTTGACTCCATCACCTTGAATTCCATTTGGAAAAACTGTTTTAAATTTTTTCTCCGCTAAAATAGTCTTAATTTCAGTAGCATCTATTTCAAATTCTTTCCTAATTCGTAATAAATCTGATGAATTAGGACCATAAAATCCACCTCCAACCATGCAATTACCTGGCTCTAAATTTAAAAAATATCCTCCTCTCAATTTCTCTGAAGCTCTTTTAAAACTCCCAGCAAAACGAGCCTTATATGGTGTTTTATCTTTCGAAAAACGTACATCTCTATAAATACGCATCATTCTATAAGCTTCAATATCATCGGTAGTATTTAACTTTTCAAGTACAGCTTCAAAAAAAAGCTTTACCTCTTTTTCATGTGCTTTAAACTCCTGTTTCCGTGCTGCAAACCAATCTCTATTATTGTTTTTTGAAAGTTCTTTTAAAAAGGATATTGCTTCTTTAGATACCAAACTCATTCGTTTTTTTCATAAAACTAAACAAAAAAAGCCGATTTATAAATAAACCGACCTTATCCAAAAAAAATAAAAAAAATTATTTCTTAATTAACTGCTTTACTGAAACAGTTTTATTTCCTGAAAGAATCTTTATAAAATAAACTCCTTTCGCTATTTCTAATTTTGGTATTGTAATTATTCTATCAAAATCTGAATAATTATTTCCAAAAACCTTTTGACCTAAACTATTAAATATTTCTACATTAAGTTTAGTATAACCAACACCGTTATTTGCAATTTCAACTTTATTATTAAATGGATTTGGATAAACTATAAACTCATTAGAATTATAAACATCATCTCCTACTGATAAGTTTGAAGGAGTGTAAATAGTACCTCCTGGTTCAGTATTATACCCATAATCAACTATTTTATATGAACTTCCATCAACAGAAACTTCTATATGAAACCATCCATAACAAATTCTACCATCTATAGTATATTCAAATCCAGCATATTTAGACTGACCATTCCACGCTGTATAACCAGCACCGCTTAAATTTAGTAAATCTGGATAATCTCCTGATGCTACAAAATTACGTGTTACATCTACTGGCTCATCAAAACCTAAAACAGTAATGTTTTGAGTATTTCCATTACATATCATTCTTTTATAATATGCTTCAATTTTTAACGTTCCCCCCTCTATAAATGCTCCAAAATCTCTACTATCCGCATCTGGATCTATTTGAAACCACTCCCAGGTATCCCCTGCATCTACTGAAATATCATCATTATCTACATAAAAAATATCATATGGGTCATAGTAATCAATAAGCCACGTTACGGTAGGTGTATTTAAAGCACTTACTCCTCCAGTAATTATTCCACTTAAAAATGTAATATTCCCTGTTACATCATCTGAGTTAGCATGATTTGCAGCACTCCCAATTAAGGTTACCTCTGCTTGTTTATTATTTAACAACGTTACATTAGCTGTTAAACCACTTGGTAGAGAAGCAGTAAAATCTACTCCTTCTGTAAGTGTTCCAGATGACGTCGTAAAGGTTCCATCTGCTAAAATAATTTTTGCGGTAGCTGTAAAACTGCCATCATTTACATCTGCTTCCCTTATTTCACTAGATTCTGCTATTAGATTTCCTAATACAGAACTAGGAGTATAAATTGTACTATTAGGCTGAGTATTATAAGCATAATCTGTTATAATATACGATCCTCCATCAGGGAAAACTACAACGTGAAACCAGCCATAACAAGTTCTACTATCTATTTCATATTCAAATCCTATATAACCAGATTGTCCGTCCCAAGTAGTATATGTCGGGCTCATTAATGTTAAATAATCTGGATAAGTAGGCTCTCCTATAAAATTTCTTGTAGCATTAATTGCCTCTCCAAAACCTAAACGAGTAATATTAATAGTTCCATTATTTCCTATTAGCTTTTTACCATAAGTGATAAGGTTTAACTTATCATTATCCGGTGTATTAACATAGGCTCCAAAACTAGTATTGTCTGCAGCTCCTTCTATATTAAACCACTTCCACGTATCTTCGGTATTAACTAGTATATCCTCGTTATCTACATAAAATATATCATATGGATCATAAAACTCAATATCTAAATTAATATCATCACAGTTTAACATTCCTACTCCTCCGGTTATTGCCGAATTATAAAATGTAATAATACCATTTGTATTATTAACTGCTGTATGACTTATCGCACTACCTATTAACGACAATTGCGCTTGAGTACTACTTAACAATATAATTGATGCTGATAAACCAGATGGTAAAAAAGCATTATAATCCGTACCTGCAGTTAAGTAACCTGATGAACTTGTGAAAGTAGTTCCTGAAACAGTTATTATGGAAGTTTTTATAAAACTGCCATTATTCGCATCTGCTTCCTTAAAAAGTGTTGCATCTGAGGTTATTGTATTACCAGTTAAAGACTCATGAACTCCTGTAGCAATCAGATTTCCATATTGCCATAAAGGCTGACGAGTTGGATGAGACAAAGCTGCTGTTAATCTGGTTATTTGCCCCATAGTAAACATTTTATAACATCCTGCAGCTCCATTATATCCCATATAGTTTTCACTATTTACATAATCTCCAAAACAGTTTGTACCAGCTGTACACCCCAAACCATGAGTTCCATCCTCATTTGGCGTATCATCTACTTCATCAGTACCTGAACACCCTCCTTCGAAAGTATGTATTAAATTTAACCAATGGCCAAATTCATGTGTTAATACTGAAGCAAATTCATCACTAGTATTTCCATATAAATATGCACCATTATATACTACACGAGCTAAGTTGTTATCCGACATCCATGTGTTTGGGTACCATCCAACACCAGAATTAGAGGTAGCACCATCGTCATACAAGTCACTTTGTATATATACATTCATATATTTATAATTATCCCATGCATCTGCTTGTACTTCTTCATCATAACCTCCTCCGTTACCAAAACCGCTCTTTTTAGAATGAAAGATAACTCCCGTAGTACATCCTCCATTTGGATCTATTTTAGCTAATTTAAATTCAATATCGACTGTACCTCTTCGGGAGGCAAACATAGGATCAACAGATGAAAAATCTGTATTCCAACCTTTAAAATCCTCATTTGTTTTCTCTAAAGCTGTTCTTATTTTCGCCTGTGTTACAGTTTGACCAGAAAAAGAAGTACCATAGACATGGAAGACAACTGGAATTGTATAAGTAGATGCATTTGAAGTCCTAACTTCTTCATTAAATCTTCTTGAGTATTTATTAAACTCCTGATACTCAATTAATGCTTCTGGATGATTTTGAAATACTTTATTATTTTCTGTTGTCACTCGACAACTTGGTTGTAATTGTGCAAATAAACTAGTTGTAATATACGTAAATAGATAAAATAATTTTAGTTTCATAATATTATGGGGTTATTTTTTTCAAAACTAATACTATAGAATTAAAAAAAAACCATATTTATTACCACAAACATATACTATTTACACATATACACTTAAAATATTAAACTATACCGAAACTAACACCTTTATGACTAAGATTATCATAAATTAACAATACAAGAAATACGTTATATTAAAAGAAAATAAAGTAATAATTCATCTTCTAGCGTACTTTCAATACTATTAGTAGATATAAAAAAACCCAGCTAATGAGCTGGGTTTTTATGATTACACTTTTAAATTAAACTCACATAAATGAATTTACTTTTTTACAATATGAAACTCCGAACGTCTATTTGCTTGATGAGCTTCTTTTGAACATTGTACTCCATTTGAACATTC
>Ga0105354_1002558_pt1 | contig 10795 bp, 6 predicted proteins | sample GOMGulsemesocosm_FD_83658 | JGI IMG/M metagenome (GOLD analysis project Ga0105354, IMG submission 83658) | Methane-oxidizing microbial communities from mesocosms in the Gulf of Mexico - GOM9B Gulf of Mexico | ecosystem: Environmental > Aquatic > Marine > Cold seeps | place: USA: Gulf of America...
GTTGCAGAAGTTGTGTCAAAACTTGCTAAATCTGTAGCAGCAAGATCAAGTAATTCATCAGATAAAAGCCAACTATTTAACTCCTGTAATGCAATTTGATAATTGGTATATGCTTGATCTTTTTTTAGCTGAATTAAATTTCCCTCATTGGCTGTAACACTATGTTCTAATTTTGATATTAACGCTGTTTCAAATCGTAAATCAAGTGCTTTATTTAACCTAGAATAGACCGAATCAATTTCCTTATAAGATTCATACAAACGTTTTGATACATATGCTTTTACCCAAGATATTTTAACCTGTTGCTTTAATTGTAAGGTTGTTAATTCTAATTTAGATTCAGCACTACTAATTCTAGCTTTAATCAATTTATTTTTTGGCGCTATACCAAAGATGTCAATTCCAGTTTGTCCAATTCCAAAAGTAGTATAATCGGGCGTATTATTATTCCCGATTTCTTCCGCTGCTGTGAATAATTGAGTACTACCAAAATCCCAAGCGGTTCCTTTTAAAGCTTTTTCTTTATCGACAGAAAGGTTTGCAGCTTGAATAGATGGATATTTTTCTAAAGCCATGACTACCGCTTCATTCATAGTTACCGTTTGTTGTGCTTGAGCTATTCCTAACCCAAACATTAAAACAACTGTTGCGATTACTTTTTTAGACATTTTTAACCTCATATTTTTTTCTTCCATATTTTCCATCCATCTATATAAAACAGGAATAACAAACAAGGTTAGCAGTGTAGAAGTTAGTAACCCTCCTATAACTACAGTAGCTAATGGTTGTTGTACCTCTGCTCCGGATGAAGTAGATAAAGCCATTGGCAAGAACCCTAACATATCAGTCAAGGCTGTTAATAGAATAGGACGAATACGTCTTCTAGTTCCTTTTTTAATACGTTCATTAATATCAGTAACGCCTTCTTCTTTTAACTCATTAAACCCACTAATTAATACCAATCCGTTTAAAACGGCAACACCAAATAACACAATAAACCCTACTCCAGCAGAAATACTAAAAGGCATATCACGCAATAACAATGAAAATACTCCTCCAATAGTTGCTAACGGAATAGCCATATAAATCATAATGGTTTGTTTAAAGGACTTTAATGCCATGAAAATCAATATAAAAATTAGTCCTAACGCTAATGGAACAACTGTTTTTAGTTTTCCGGTTGCACGCTCTAAGTTTTCAAAAGCACCACCATAACGGACATAATATCCTGACGGTAATATTACCTGTGCTTCAATTTTCTGTTGAATTTCTTCTACTAATGATTTAATATCACGACCACGAACATTAATTCCTACATAGGTTCTACGATTAGTGTTATCTCTACTAATTTGCATAGGGCCCGGCTTATAACTGATACTAGCTACTTCCTTTAACGGGATTTGTGTTCCACTAGGTAATGTTACAAATAAGTTTTTAACATTGCTTAAATCTTGTCTTAGTTCTTCTTTAAGACGTACTACCAAATCAAAACGCTTTTCTCCTTCAAAAATAGTTCCTGCAATTCCCCCAGCAAAAGCTGTTTCTATCAATTTGTTTAACTCATTAATTTGTAACCCGTATTGCGCCAACTTATATCTATTATAGTTAATAGTAATTTGTGGCTGCCCAGAAATAGCTTCAACTTTCATATCAGCAACTCCATCTACTGAAGCAACTATCTTTCCTATTTCTTCTGCTTTTTCAACTAGTACCTTTAAATCGTCACCATATAATTTTACAGCAATATCCTCACGAACCCCTGTAATTAATTCGTTAAAACGCATTTCTATAGGTTGCGTAAATTCAAAATTAACTCCCGGAACTTGCTCTACCGAAGCTTTCATAGTTGATATTAATTCATCTTTTGAAATTCCACGCGTCCATTCACTCTCAGGTTTAAGAATTACAAATACATCTGCAATATCCATAGGCATTGGATCTGTAGGAACATCGGCAACTCCTATTCTACTAATAATATCAATTACTTCTGGGAAACCATCCTTTACAATATTTTCTATTTTAGTAGTAGTAGCAATAGACTCTGACAAGGAACTTCCTGGCTTTAATATAGCATGAAAAGCCAAATCACCTTCATCCAATTGAGGGATAAACTCTCCTCCCATTTTAGAAAACAAGTATCCAGTTACCCCTAATAATAGTATTGATGAAATAATGATTAACTTCCCTTTTGTCAAGGCTTTAATTAATACATTTTCATATTTATCTTCTAACCAGTGTACTATAGTGTCTCCCCAATATCTCTTATTAGATTTAGGTGCCTTTAAAAATACCGAAGTAATCATAGGTACATAAGTCAAACATAATACCATAGCCCCAATCATAGCAAAACTAAAGGTTAATGCCATAGGGATAAACATTTTTCCTTCAATACCTTCTAATGCAAGAATTGGCAAGAAAACTATCAAGATAATAAACTGCCCAAAAAAGGCTGTATTCATCATTTTAGAAGATGCTTTATAGGTGATTTTATCTCTATCTTTAGGAGTAACGGTTCCTGTTTTTTGCGTACGTTGATAGATCATAAACACGGTGCTTTCAACTATAATCACAGCACCATCTACAATGATACCGAAATCAATAGCTCCTAAACTCATAAGGTTTGCCCATACGTCAAAAACATTCATCAGTATAAAAGCAAATAATAATGATAAAGGGATAGTTGATGCTACAATTAATCCTCCTCTCCAATTTCCTAAAAAAAAGACTAAAATGAAAATTACAATCAAAGCCCCTTCAACCAGGTTAGTTTTAACAGTTGAAGTGGTGTTAGCAATTAATTTACTTCTGTCTAGAAATGGTTTAATTGTAATTCCTTCAGGTAACGATTTTTGAATTTCAGCAACTCTATTAGTTACATTTTTAATTACTTCATCGGTACTAGCACCTTTAAGCATTAAAATCATCCCTCCAACTGCTTCTCCTTCTCCATTTTTAGTTAAAGCTCCATAACGAGTAGCCGAGCCAAACTGAACAGTACCAATGTCTTTAACCGTAATTGGAATACCTCCTTTATTAGCAACTACAATGTTTTTAATATCGTCTAAACTACGGGCTAACCCTTCACCACGAATAAAATTAGCCTGATGATTTTTCTCTATATATGCTCCACCGGTATTTTGATTGTTATTTTCTAAAGCTTCATAAACATCATTAATAGTTAATCCAATTGCATTTAGTTCATTAGGATCAATACTAACTTCGTATTGTTTGGCGTTTCCACCAAAAGCATTTACTTCAACTACTCCAGGAACCATGGCCATTTGGCGACGGATAATCCAATCTTGAATGGTTCGTAGTGCTGTAGCGTCGTACTTGTTTTTATATTCTGGAGCTACCTCTAAAGTATATTGATAAATCTCTCCTAACCCAGTAGAAATAGGTCCCATAAATGGTGTTCCAAATCCTTCTGGGATATTTGCTTTTATTTCTGTTAATTTTTCGGATACTAATTGTCTAGGTAAATACGTATCCATATCGTCACTAAATACGATGGTTACAACTGACAACCCAAAACGTGATATAGAACGAATTTCTGTAACTTCTGGTAAGTTTGCTACCGCTACTTCTACCGGATAAGTAACAAATTGCTCAATGTCTTCTGTACCCAAATTTGGTGCTTGGGTTATAATTTGAACTTGATTGTTAGTAATATCTGGAACAGCATCTACAGGCACTTGTTTTACGCTGTAAATACCACCAACAATAAGTGCTAATGTAAACAATGCAATAATAAATTTATTATTGATTGAAAACTCAATAAGTTTGTTAATCATTTGATTATAAGTTTAATTCATTTAATACATAAAATTTCTCTATACAGTTTTTTAAATTCTATGAATTTAAAAATTCCAATAGCTTATCGTATTGTGAAGAGAAGACGTAAATGATATTCCAGCTAAAAAGTTTATTTAAGCCATAAACAAAAAGACAGGAACGTATTAAACTTGTGGGGGGTGAAATATAGCTTCTAAATGGTTAGAATTATGCTGTTTATTGTAAAAAGAAACTAATTGCCTTTTATTAGGGATACTTATAAAAACATAGCTAAAAGTTGCTGGTATATGAGCAAATGAAACACTCATATCTACACAATGGTGATGATGCTCTGTTTTTTTTTCATCATCACTATCGTGTTCGTGATGACTATCTTGATGTGAGGCTATAAAATTAACATCATTGGTGTGAGACTCAATCATATCAAAGGCAACCACATCAATATGTGCTTGTGTAGGAGCTACAAGCAGTACAAATGCAATTATGGTTGTAAAAAATTTCACTAAACAAAGATACAAAATAATAGCTGTAACGGTATTACAGCTATTATTTTATGATGATATTAACTTATTTTAATATGCCAATAAAGCTTTTAACTCCTCTTCAAATCTATCCTTAGCCAAATATTGCTTCTCTAAAGTAGGTAAGAATGGTATAGGTGTTTCGATACTTGATACACGTTTTACAGGTCCATCTAAAGCTTCAAAACAGTTTTCCATGATTAGTGCTGATAAATCAGAACCAAAACCTCCAAATTCGTTATCTTCTTGTAAAATAATCGCTTTTCCTGTTTTTCTAACCGAATTAAATATAGCTTCTTTATCCAAAGGAACTAAAGTTCTTAAATCAATTAAATCTGCAGAAATATCAGGATTATTTTCTAAGGTTTCTAAAGCCCAATGTACTCCTGCTCCAAATGTAACAATACTAATATCAGCTCCTTCTTTTAAAATACTTGCCTTTCCTAATGGAATAGTATAATAATCAATAGGTACTTCTTGGTAAACACTTCTGTATAAAGCCTTATGCTCAAAGAACATTACGGGATTAGGATCTTCAATAGATGTTGCTAATAACCCTTTTGCATCAGCAGGAAAGGCTGGATATACTACTTTTAATCCTGGGACTGTGGTAAACCAAGCTTCATTAGTTTGTGAATGAAATGGTCCAGCTCCTACACCAGCTCCACATGGCATACGTACTACTACATCGGCATTTTGCCCCCATCTGTAATGCGATTTTGCTAATAAATTTACTATTGGGTTAAATCCAGAGGATACAAAATCTGCAAATTGCATTTCCATAACTGATTTAATGCCGTTTACTGATAATCCATAAGCTGCAGAAATAATAGCTGATTCGCAAATTGGGGTATTACGAACTCTATCCCTACCAAAAGCTTTTACAAAACCATCGGTAATTTTAAAAACACCTCCATATTCTGCTACATCTTGCCCCATAATCACCAAATCATCATGCTTCTCCATCGACTGACGCAATCCTTTGGAAATAGCATCTACTAAACGTATTTTTTCTGTTTTTTCTGTTTTTTCAACATGCTGATAATTAAACCCTTGGAATACATCACTTAATTCATTGCTTAAGTTTATTTCAATAACTGGCTCATCAAAAGCAAGAGTTAAATTGTCATTAATTTCTTGTTTAAACTGCGCTCGTAAAGCAGATTCAGTTGCCTCATTTAAAACACCTTCTGATTCTAAAAATTGTTTGAAATTTTCTATTGGATCTTTAATAGCCCAAGCATCCATTAAATCCTGAGGCACATATTTTGTACCACTAGCCTCTTCATGTCCACGCATTCTAAAAGTTTTAAATTCTAATAAAACAGGACGTGGATTAACACGCATATCCTCTACTAATGCCTGTACTTTAGTATATACTTCTAAAATATTGTTACCATCAATAATATGGCTTTCCATTCCATATCCTATACCTCTATCAGCTAAATGCTCACAATTGAATTGTTCACTAACTGGTGTCGATAATCCGTACCCATTGTTTTCTATACAAAACAATACTGGTAAACTCCATACAGAAGCAACATTTAGAGCTTCATGTATATCTCCTTCACTAGTTCCTCCATCACCAGTGAATACAGCACAAACTTCTTTATTATCTTTTAATAAATTTCCAAGTGCAATTCCATCAGCTAAACCAAATTGTGGCCCTAAATGAGAAATCATTCCTACAATGTTAAATTCTTGTGTTCCAAAATGAAAACTACGATCCCTACCTTTAGTGAAACCATTAGCCTTTCCTTGCCATTGCGAGAATAATCGATGCAATGGAATTTCTCTTGTAGTAAATACTCCAAGATTACGATGCATTGGTAGAATGTATTCTGTTTTATGTAAAACTGAAGTTACTCCTACAGATATTGCTTCTTGACCTATTCCAGAAAACCATTTTGAGATTTTTCCTTGTCGTAATAAAATTAACATTTTTTCCTCTATCAATCGAGGTTTTAGCATTGCGCTATATAATTGTAATAATATTTCGTTAGATAAATTTTTTCTATCGAAAATAATTGGGGTTTTTTCGGTTATGGTTGGGTTCATTGATTTTATTTTATTTATCAAATTTGAGTAAAAAAATATTAGTATCAAAAGTAACCGTATCTTTTTTTAACAATTTATTGGAGTTATTGCTTGAAAAATAACAATTAAATTGTTGCTTACATGCTTATTTTTTCTACTTGAAAATTGAAATATTAGTCAGGATTGTTTATAAGTCTTCTTTTAAATAAATTGTATCGAATACTTGTTTTTACTACATTTGTTATAATCAAAGGTTTTACTAAACAAAGAGTTATTAACTATTTTTATACTTAAAAAAATGCAAAAAATACCAAGTGTTGACTTGTCTGATTTTTTATCCTCAGATCCTCTAAAAAAACAAAAATTCATAAATGAAATAGGACAAGCCTATGAAGAAATTGGATTTGTAGCTTTAAAAGGTCACTTTTTAAACGAAGCGCTAGTAGATAATTTATATTCTGAAATTAAAAATTTCTTTAATTTACCTGTAGAAACAAAACGTTCTTATGAAATAGAAGGAATCGGAGGACAGCGAGGATATATTTCTTTTGGAAAAGAGTCTGCTAAAGGAAAAAAAGAAGGTGATTTAAAAGAGTTTTGGCATTTTGGTCAATATGTGGAAAACAACCCTGTTTTAGAAGCAGAATACCCTGCTAATGTTACCGTAAATGAATTACCACAATTTAATGCTGTTGGAAAAGAAGCCTATCAGATGTTAGAAAAAACTGGGGTTTATGTACTGCGTGCATTGGCGTTATTTTTAGACTTAGATGAATATTATTTTGATAACTTTATTAAAAATGGAAATAGTATTTTGCGTCCAATTCACTATCCTCCTATTACTGAAGAACCTAAAAATGCTGTTCGTGCAGCTGCACATGGTGATATTAATTTAATTACTCTATTAATGGGATCACACGGTAAAGGTTTACAAGTACAAAATCATGCAGGAGAATGGATTGATGCTATTGCAGCACCTGATGAATTAGTTATTAATGTTGGTGATATGTTATCTCGCCACTCAAATAACAGGTTAAAATCTACAATACATAGAGTTGTGAACCCTCCCAAAGAATCTTGGGGAACATCACGTTATTCTATCCCCTTTTTCATGCATCCAATAAGTGACATGCCTTTAAATTGTTTAGACAACTGTATTACCACTGATACTCCAAAAGCTTTTGAAGACATTACAGCTGGTGAATTCTTAACAGAAAGACTAATAGAGCTTGGGTTGATTAAAAAATAATTACAAATCTTACATTAATTATAGTAGTTAAAAACATAATATGGATTTACAAGATCAATTAAAAAACTTATTTCCTGATCATCAAGAACAGGAGGCTCCCAAGGAAGTAAAATCGACTATTTGGATGCAAGAAGAACCATTATTATGTCAATATGAAAAACGTAAAGGAAAACCAACTACAGTAATTTCTGGATATACTGGAGCTACTTCTGATTTTAAAAAATTAGCCAAAGAAATAAAACAATTACTTAGCGTAGGTGGTAGCTATAAAGATGATACCATTATTATTCAAGGTGATTATCGTGATAAAATTATGGCTTTCCTTAAAGACAAAGGCTTTAAAGTGAAACGTGTTGGAGGGTAAATTCACCTTAATATTTTAATACTATCATAGTCGAATTTCAATAATTAGAAATTCGACTATTTTTTTATAATATTTTAGTTGTATTGTTATTAAAATTTCAAACAAAACACTACTTAAATCATTGAAAACAAACACCTTACACTGTATTATTTAAGTTATAAAAACATAAAAATTAAAAAGATATGCTTAACTTTGGAGTAATATTGTTTACCAACTCCAATACTAATCATATGAAACTTACTCAACTACATATCACAAGCGGAAATAATACTACATTAGCACTACAAAAACTAAAAATAAATGGGGATATCATTACATGGCGCGAAATGCTTTGTGAAGGAAAAACTACAATTGATGTTGGTTCAGATGTTTTTTGGAAATCAAGGTTTGATTTTTTCTCAAAAAATTATAACATCACAAAAAAACATTTCATAGATAATACTATTAAAGAATTTAGGAACTTATGTAATCATAAGTCTCAAAAGGAAATCATATTGTGGTTTGAATATGATTTATTTTGCCAAATTAATATGATTGCAGTTATTTCATGGTTAAAAAAACATAGAGCAAACGCAACAATATCTTTAGTATCACCAGAAAACAAAACTAAACCCAATAAATTTCCAAGACTAAGTAAATTAACAAAAAAAAAACTTCTTTCCTTTTATAAAAACAGAGTAGTTCTCACTAAAGATGATATAGAATATGCAGATTATATTTGGCAACTGTATTGTTCAAAATCTCCCTTACAGCTGGAAAATATAATAATAACCCCTCATACGCACTTTACTTACTTACCTGATGCTATTAAAGCTCATATACAACGATTTCCTACGGTAAAAAACGGATTGAATACTATAGAAAATACCATTTTGAATACTGTATATTACGGTTCGTATTCATCTAAGAATAATTTTGTGACAAAATTATTAGGCAATCAGGGTATATATGGATTTGAAAACACACAATACGAAAAGAAAATAAACGATTTAAAGGGGTTATTTTCTAGTTTATCTCCTGTATTGCTAAATGATTTAGGGCATGATGTATTGCAAAAAAAACAAAATTATTACCATTCTATAAAAAACAATCTTTCCTTTTTAGGAGGTTCATTAAAATACGATTACTTATACGATGAAATTGACGGGAAATTATTAAAATTATAGTTATTTTTGCCTAATACAATACGATTTTAATGGCATTTAAAGCATCAGAACTAATCATCAATAATGATGGAAGTATTTATCATTTAAATATTCTTCCTGAAGATTTAGCAACTACAATAATCACTGTAGGAGACCCTGACAGAGTAAGTAATGTAACAAAGTATTTTGACTCTATTGAAGTTTCAAAACAGAAAAGAGAGTTTAAAACTGAAACAGGACTTTATAAAGGGAAAAGAATTACTGTTATATCAACTGGTATTGGTACTGATAATATTGATATTGTTTTTAATGAATTGGATGCATTAGTAAACATAGATTTTAATACCAGAACTCTTAAACCTAATCATACTTCACTAGATATTGTTAGAATAGGAACTTCAGGAACAGTGCAAAACACAATTCCTATTGACTCTTTCTTAATATCTGAATTAGCGGTAGGATTTGATAGCTTACTACATTTTTATAAAAGTAAACACATTCAGTATCCAGTAATTTCAGATGCTTTAGTTAAACACACTAATTGGTCTGAAGATAAATCAAAGCCTTATGTGGTTTCATACGATAAAGATTTAGGAGCTAAGTTCAAATCTGAAAAAGTAATTAATGGCTTTACAGCTACTAATGTAGGGTTTTATGGACCTCAATCGCGAACATTACGCTTGGCATTACAAGACGAAGAGTTAAACGATAAACTGGCTAGTTTTTCATTCGAGGGAAATCAAATTACTAATTTAGAAATGGAAACAGCAGGGATTTACGGATTAGCTAAATTACTAGGGCACAAAGCGGTATCTATGAATGCTATTTTAGCAAATAGAGCTACAGGTGATTTTTCAAAAAATCCAGATAAAATTGTTGACAAATTAATATCTTACACACTTAATAAACTTGTTTCATAAGTTATGAAAGACATGAAAATTGGTGGTGTTCCTGAACACTTTAATTTACCTTGGTATTTGACTTTACGTGATAAATCATATCATGAAAAAGGAATTAATTTGCGTTGGCATGATTTTTCTGGAGGAACTGGTCAAATGTGTAAAGCTTTACGCAATAAGGAAATTGATATGGCAGTTATCCTTACTGAAGGGATTATTCGCGACATCATTGATGGAAATGAATGTAAAATCATTCAAGTTTACACCAAATCTCCATTAGTTTGGGGAGTTCATGTAGCTAACAACTCTACATATAAAACTATAAACGACCTTAAAGGAAAAAAAGCTGCTATTAGTCGCTATGGTTCTGGCTCTCATCTAATGGCTTATGTAAATGCTGAAAATAATGGTTGGAACACTAAAGAAGATTTAGACTTTGAAGTGATAAAAAACCTAGATGGTGCTGTTTTAGGATTGCCTAATGGAATAGGAGATTATTTTATGTGGGAAAAGTTTACTACAAAACCATATGTTGATAACGGTACATTTAGAGTATTGGACCACTGCCCTACACCATGGCCTTGCTTTGTTATTGCTGTGAGAAATGAGGTGCTAGAACAAAGTGAAGAGGCCATAAGAGACATCATTGAAGTTATAAATAATACCACAGAAGAATTTAAAATGATCCCTAGTATTGACCGAATGATCGCTCATCGCTACGACCAAAAACTAGAAGACGTTCAAGAATGGATGTCTATTACAGAATGGTCACAAGAAAATCTTGA
>Ga0105354_1002563_pt1 | contig 10779 bp, 9 predicted proteins | sample GOMGulsemesocosm_FD_83658 | JGI IMG/M metagenome (GOLD analysis project Ga0105354, IMG submission 83658) | Methane-oxidizing microbial communities from mesocosms in the Gulf of Mexico - GOM9B Gulf of Mexico | ecosystem: Environmental > Aquatic > Marine > Cold seeps | place: USA: Gulf of America...
ACATTTACGGATAAGGTGTTTGAAGTACTTAATCAAGAGCACCATGGCTTGGTATTTATGTTGTGGGGTAGTTATGCTCAGAAGAAAGGGAAGGCGATAGATAGGGATAAACACCTGGTACTAGAAGCCGTTCATCCATCTCCCCTGTCTGTATATCGAGGCTTTTTTGGATGTCAGCACTTTTCATTAGCTAACCAGTATTTAAGAAAACAGGGAAAACCAGAAATCGACTGGGCGGTACCTGAACAAGATACGCAATCGGGCCAATCCTTCTCTCTTTTTTAATTGATTTACCCAGGTTAGAAGGTTTTCTATAGCCTCCTAACCGTTTTTACTTTGTGTTAAGTGCGTTTACGGTTTTGTTACTAATAAGGCAGAGGTTCGAGCGTTAAAGGCGTCTCTAAGTAAAATAAGGGAGCCTGTGCGGATTCATCACCAATGATGGCATAAATAAAGCTTTGCTCTCCAATGGTGACTGAATTAACAACCTCAGCTACGTCTTTATCGTCTTGGTTTTTCAGTTTAGTTAACGCAGGTAGCGCGAGCCCAACAGGGGCGCTTAATAGATAAAGGTGTTTTTTCAAATTTCCTCGGTATTGCATCCGAGCAACAATTTCTTGTCCGGTATAACATCCCTTTTTAAAACTAATGCCTTGGGTCAACTGCATATTAAGCATTTGAGGAATGAATTTCTCACTGGTTTCCTTACGAATAATCGCTTGTCCACTGATAAAACTGAGACCTTTAAGCTGATCATTGATTGGCGGGAGCCCAACGGCTCTAAGGTCCGATTTCGGGCGAAGATAAAGATATTGATTTAATTCACCCTGACTAATAAGTGTGAGCGAGTGTTGCTGTTCTTTTTGCTGGCAGTAATAGGGTGTGTCCTGCTCAGGTGACAGACTTTCTTGATTAAAAAGGTATTCGATCTGAAACTCGTCTTCTGCATTCACTAACTGAGTTTTAAAAAAGACAGCAAACTTCTTGAGATGGACGAGTATCTCTTCCAGTAAATCTGAGGCTAAAATGAGTAAGATATCATCGGCCTGTTGCAGGGCATAAAAGTTAGCAATCACTCTGCCTTTTATATTGCAAATAGCCCCTTGCAAACCTTTCTCTGGGGTCAGTTGGCTAAAGTCACAACTGGTCTGGCCCTGGAGAAACTTAATGCTGTCCTGGCCTGAGATTTTTAGGCAACCTAGTTCATCTGCATTCACAGAAGCAGGTAAAAGGTGCGTGAAGGTAGAAAGGATAGAAACTGAGCTCATAAAGGTCGCCAAAAAATAATCCCATTTATTACATTTAACCTCTATGTTTCTGAAACCGAGAGATTAACATTGAAATAGCACCTCAAATACATTGATTTAAATCAATATAAAACGGTCTATAAGAATATATGTGGCATGTTAAGCGCTTTTTCAAGCGCTTTTAACATTAATTCTCATTAAGTCAGTGAGTTTGTTGGCGGCGATAGGATAGCTTAGGTGGTAGCCTTGGCCTGTTATGCAGCCTTGCTGAATCAGATTTTGCTTCTGCTGCTCCGTTTCTATGCCTTCAGCAATAACTGTTAGCGACATATTGTTCGCTAAACTGATAATAGCGTTAACAATGGCTGAATCAGCGCCTTTTTGATCAGTGTCTAGATCAGCAACAAAAGATTTATCAATTTTCAAACATTGGGCGGGTAGGCGTTTCAAATAATTTAAGGAAGAGTAACCGACCCCAAAGTCATCAATGGCAACTTTAAAGCCGTGATACTGCAACTCAATAATGGCATCAGAACATTGGTCTAAATTGGCAACCAGATCCTGCTCTGTGATTTCTAAGGTGATGCAATTGGTGGGGCAATTGTATTTTTCAAGTATCTGTGACAATTCTTCCGGCAAATCAGGGTTTAAAAACTTACGCGCCGAGAAATTGATCGCGAACAGTTTGTCCTGAATATCGATTCCTTGCTCTTTCCATAGGGCAATTTGTTTGACGACATTTTTAAACACCCAGCTGTCTATTTCTGTAATGATGCCGGTTTTTTCTGCGATAGGCAGGAAGTTATCGGGTGTAATTAGCCCCATTTCTGGGTGGTTCCAGCGTATCAACGCTTCGGCACCGATAATCTTGTTAGTTAACAGATTATATTGAGGCTGATATTGAATAAAGAATTCATTATTATCAATTGCCTTGCGTATACCTGAGCTCAGTTGTAATAGTTTATGGGCTTCAGATGACATACTACTTTCGTAAACGCTGTAAGTATTACGACCCTTGCGTTTAGCATGGTACATGGCAACGTCAGCATTACTGACAAGGCTTTCAAGTGTGTCCCCATGCTGTGGATAGAGGCATACGCCAATACTGCTACCTGCAAATACGCTGGTAGCATTAAGTTCGAATGGCATGTTTAGAATACTGTTTAGTTCTTCTGCTCTATCTTGTAGCTCGCCCAAGTCACCTTCATCCGGATAAATGATCATAAACTCATCACCTCCCAAGCGAGCAACGATACCGTCGGAAGCCACTGTTTCACGTAGACGTTTGGCAATCAACTTGAGTAATTGATCGCCCATGCTATGGCCCAAACTATCATTTACATGTTTGAACTGATCAATATCAAGGAAGAGTAAACCAAATTTGGTATGTTCACTTTGAGACTTCCTAATGCAATGTTCTATGTCTTGATAAACCTGAAGACGGTTAGCAAGCCCTGTTAGTACGTCATGATGAGCGAGATGATTCAGTTTAATTCGTTCAGCTTGTAACTCTTGATAAGTTTCATCAAGGCGCTTACTCATTTTATTAAAGGCTTTTTCAATGGTGTTCCACTCATCATTTCGCTTAAGTTGAATGACCTGATTAAATTGGTCTGCTTCGACTTCATTAAAGCGCGTAATAATTGTTTTAATCGGTAATTTAATATGTTGATGGATCTGACGAACAAAAATAATACCGCTAAAAATAAGGATAAAACCGGCAAAATAAATTACTTCTAACCTGAGTGTTTGAATCTCTGTTTTTAATTGATTCTTCAACAATATGGCGCTGAACTTAACGCTACCCTCGGTCTTTTCTATTTGGGATAAAAGTACATCTTCAGATTTAGCCAATGAGGACACAATGCGCCAGCGTTGAGCGAGTTTACTCTGTAGTTTATTCAGTATCTGTCGATATTGCTCAAGGCTCTGTCTGGTTTTTAATTTACTTTCAATAATAGGGGAATATAAACCATTCAAATTTGACAGGTGAAGCTCAAAAATATCCAGTTGATTTTCAATCTCAATGATAAGAACTTCTTCTGTGTCTGGTGTGATTCGACTGCGAATGGTAGCCGTTAATTTTCCGATTGTTAGGTAGGTGACACGTAAGCGAGTAATGGCGCCTTCAAGCACATTGTTGCTTGTATGAAAGCTGTCACCAGGTGTTGTTATATGCATTTTTTCATGAAGTAGCACATTATTTAAATGGTTCTCACTAACAGACAAGTCGAGCGTATCTAAAATGTCTAAAAGCTCACTATCTGCCGTTTGTAACTCTCTCAATATTTGATTGAGGGACAGTGAGTTATCAATAAATCGATGAAAATTGCGGATAAAGACATCCGTTAATTGAGAAAAGTTGGTTGAGTCTGATAACGCTCTAATTTCATTCAACTTCTGTTCAATAAACAGACCTTCTTTATTGAGGATTTCTTTATCATAAAGTAAGGATTGCTCAAGTAATTGAACACGATTAGAGAGGGCAAACATCTCGCGACTAACAGACGAGTTTATCGCTAATTTATTGATATGCTGATTAGACTGATAATCTATGATGGTACGAATATTCGATAACGAATTAATGACATAAAAACCCAGTGAACAAAGAAGTGCAAGAATCACCATAGCAGAGGAAATAAACCGAAACCCTAGGGTTATTTTAGGTATATTCATAAACAGTAAGCCTTAGTGCCAAAGCTGCAAGTAGGCTTTTCGATATTGCTGGTCTGGGTCATAGTTATTGCTCTTATCAACATATTGTTTAATGTTTTGACGATTAATAATCTGTGCTTTTTCGATATAGTCACTGGGTTCATTCTGATTAAACGCTCTATTCAGTTCATCAACTATCTGCCAGCCTTGAAGAATTAAAGGCTCAGGGACAGTAGCAACTTGAAGGGTGTTACTGCTAATTCTTTTATACGCGGCTTTACTGCCGTCACCCGCAGAGATGCTACGAGGTATGTATTGGGCAGAAAGTTTGGAAGAAAGTAATGATGGTAAGGCAAAATCGATATAGAGATCATTAATCACAATAAAGTGTGTAATCTGATTTTTATAATCTTTAATTAAACGTCCTATGGTTATGGGCATCTGCTGAGGTATGTCAGAGATAGGCATATCTTCTACAGAAAGAATATTACATTCCAAGCAATATTTTTCTATGGTGTGGATAATAGTGTCAGACTTTGTTTTGGCAATACTAAAGCTGGTATCTGTAAAAATGACAATGTTGGACTGCCCGTTGCCATCAATAATGGCATAGTGGGCCGCTAGTTCAGCAACCTCAATAGGGTTTGTGGAAACATTGTAAAAAATCATATTGTCAGGTGATGAGCCCGCAATGCTTCCTGCATGCCAGCCAACAATAGGAATATTAAGGTCTTTGGCCGCTTTCAGCAGTTCTTGACGCTTCTTCGTATCAACACCGGCAAGAATAATGCCGTCGGGTTTACTTGATATGGCTTTTGTTAGCATGCTCGCTTGGCCATTTTCTGATCCATAACCATCTAGAAACCGGACATTCCAGCCAATGCTATCAATCGCATCAATGACGCCATGGGCTAAGATTTTGATACTGTCATTTCTAAGATCAGAAGCCACAAAAATGATATTTTTATCGGAAGCTGCTTTTGGACCTGAAGTCGGCCCTTGCCAGTACTGATTTATTAGCTGGCTGGCATCATTTACTTTCGCTCTGGACTCTTTGAGCGCATCTATTCTTTCTTCTGCAGTGCTTAACTGGCTAAAAATAAGTAGGAGAGAAAGAAGCGTAATTTTTACTAAAATCATAAGATCTCATTTAACGTATGTTGAAATACCCCAACGATGAAAAATGTCCTTATTTTCAGCTCTTATTAATCCTTAATAATCGAGAGTAGAGGCTTCTGCTATTGATGCTTGAAGACTTTTTAATTGTTTAGTTTACGTTTAAATATAATTTAATTTTCCCGCTTTACTGTGGCTATTTTGTATCTACTTATGTCTTTCTTTGCATTAGCTGCACACTTACAAATTTATAATGTTATGAAGTGTAAGTCATTTTTAAATAATCTTGAATATTAATAGGTTAGATTTCTAACGTTTGGAAAAATGACGGTGAGCTAAGCGCTAAATTAAATATTTGCACATTACCTCCTTATTGTAATGGAATAAAATGTACGAGTTACAGTGGATTCTTACAAAAGGTAATAATCTCCACATTTGCTAACACAGAAAGCGTCCTTTTCCATAAAACCATAGATAGAAATCGAATACCTCTCAAATAACTCATCATTAATATTAATCTGATTAATAACATAACGTAACAGTGATGAAACTTCAAAGTTGCAAATGCTAATGATAACGGTTATTGTTTGTGCATATTTATTGGTAATGGAATACTTTGAACGTGACGACGCCAACTGAAAACTCAGCCCCCCTATTAGATGCTTCAAATTTAAATACTCAATTGGCCCCATTAATACCAGATGGCGGTGTGAGCTCAGAAACGGACAAACTGGCGCTTTTACCCGATACGCCTACAGAGTCAATAACAGGCTCATCTAGTCAGCTCTCTATCTTGCTGCAAGACGAAAGGCTCGCACCCTTGATTGAGTTTTTGCAAACGGGAGGACCTGTTGTTTGGATATTATGTCTATTTTCATTATTTTCATTAACGCTAGTTTTTGTTAAATGTTGGCAGTTTAGTATTTACCAAGTTGAGTCCAAAAAAGATCTAAATTTAGCCTTATCACTATGGCGACAATCGTGTCCAGAACAAGCAATAAAGGCCTTACAAACCAAGCGACCTGTATCCGCTGTTGTGGCTTACGCTATGACAGAGTTAAGCCAAGGCCGGCATGAGGGTTTGTTACTGAGAGAAGAAATTGAGCGTCTTGCCGATGAAAAAATCCAAGCACTAAAAGCCTACTTAAGGCCATTGGAAGTGATCGCCACCTTGAGTCCTTTATTAGGGCTGTTAGGAACTGTGATGGGGATGATTGTCGCCTTTCAAAATATGGAGTCTGCCGGTAGTCAAGTTGACCCATCTGTATTATCTGGTGGGATTTGGCAAGCATTATTAACCACGGCTGTTGGCTTAATTGTGGCAATTCCAGTGGTAGCGGTTCATGCCACATTTGAGCGTAAGGTGGAGCGTATCCTTCATCTTATGAATGATGCTGTGACTCAAGTGTTTACAGTTCAAGGTAAAGATACCGAGACATTTATCAGTCTAGTCGATGTACATAAATCAGTGGAAGAGCAACACTGTGCGGCTTAATGGTACTCACCAAAAACGACGACAAGCGATAAGCTTAACCCCCCTTATTGATGTCGTTTTCATCTTGTTGTTGTTTTTTATGCTGTCATCGAGTTTTGTGCCTTGGCGTCAAATTAATATCTCTATGCCAACAGCGAGCTCGTCTTCTAATAATGAAATGGTGAAATTGGAGATACTTGATAATAACGGGCTTTTTTTATTTGATTCACATGCTTACGTTTTGTCAAATCTGGCGGGACTAAAGTTGTTAGTGGCGCGCTTTCCAGACAGCGTATTTTTAATCAAGGCTAAAGCGGATGTCGAAACGGGTGTTTTGCTTGCCTTATTGGATCAACTGACCTTAGCTGGCGCAAAAAATGTATCTCTATCAGCGACGTTAAAAGGACAATAACGTGAAATTTAACCCACTAGGCACGAGTAATAAAAGCACAGATGACAATCTTGTTCCCCTCATCAATGTTGTCTTTTTGATGCTTATTTTCTTTATGGTAGCAGGTCAAATAAGGGCCTCAGATGCGGTTTCTATCATGCCACCTGATTCACTAAGTGACATAAAACAAACAGAGTCACCGGCTAAAATACTGGTGAGCACTCTGCAGGGGCTGTATTTAAATGGTGATAAAATTAATCAGACTGAGCTTTCATCCAGATTAAAACAGCTCTATATACAAGGTGAGTCTAAGGATGACTTTATGGTGCAAATTAGTGCCGACTTTGATTTACCTGTGTCACGCCTGCAACAGGTTATGAATGAGATAGAAAAGGCTGGCTTAACTCGTGTCTTTCTTGTGACCAAGCTTAAACAAGCAAGTTAGGATAAAACGATGTTGAACTGGAAACATTTTTTAAGTGCCTCACTCTCTGCTTTCGTATGTCTATCTCTGTTGCTGCTACTGCTTTTAAGGCCAACCATTGAGGGTGCCCAAGCAGCGGGCGAGCAAGGAATTTATATCGATATTGGTATGCAGGGTGACTTAGGTGAAAGTCCAGAAACACAGCTTAAATATGCCCCTAAACTATCCCCCAAGATAGCCTCTAAAATACCTGAAAAAGTTGAGACAATTAAACCGCTTATACCCGAAAAGCGAGTGCCTAGCATTGAAAGTCCAGAAGCCGAAATTAGTGAAGTCATTCAATTAGCTCAAGTGGACGTGAAACAGGAAATCCGTACTCCCGAACCAGAACCAAAGCCCGAGCCAGAACCAAAGCCCGAGCCAGAACCTGAACCAAAGCCAGAACCTGAACCTGAACCAAAGCCAGAACCTGAACCAAAGCCAGAACCTGAACCTGAACCTGAACCAAAGCCAGAACCAAAGCCAGAACCTGAACCAAAGCCAGAACCTGAACCTGAACCTGAACCTGAACCTGAACCAGAACCAGAACCTGAGCCAGAAGACATAGAAGAAGCCGAGCCCCTTGCTCAAGTAAAAGAGGAACAGGATGCTCAAATAGACCTTAATAATCTTGACCGAGAGCCTGCTAGTAAATTAAGCCAAGAATCTAATACGACAGCTAATGATTTGGCTAATCAGCTGAAGGCGAGCACAGGTACTGGCGTTTCAACGGCTTTAGCGGGTGGTGCTCAAGGCAAGACACGGTATGCAAATCTGATAAAGGCTATGATAGCCAATAAAAATACCTATCCGAAAGCTTCACGTAAGCGAGGCGAAACGGGCACGGTTGTGATTCAAGTTAAAATTTCACATCTCGGTTCTTTAATTGAGGTGAAGGTTATTCAAAGTTCAGGCAAAAAACGTTTAGACAGGGCATCGATTAAAGCCGTTAAACGAGCAGCACCTTTTCCAGCATCAAGCAGTTTAGCCAAAGGTGAGTTCTTTATTAGTCGAATGCCAATCGAATACGCGCTGCATTAATTGGTGACAATGAGATAAACATATAATTGACTAAGTTCTTAGCCAATTATATGTAATGTGATTTTCTTCTTTTCTAAGGACAACCTATTAAAGGGCGTAACGCTTAAAGAGAGTCGTGGTTAGTCATCGACTTGGGGATTAAATCCATTTCGGTCAAAACTTCATTCGCGGCACGAAATGCTTGCTGCAATGCAGGTGCACCACAATAGACACCGGTATGTAGTAAGGCTTCTTTGATTTCAATGAGGGTGCAGCCGTTATTAATGGCGCCGCGAATATGCCCTTTGAGCTCTTCTGGCGCTCTTAGTGCAACAAGACAAGATAAGGTTAATAAACTACGAGTCTTTCGACTAATGGCGTTGCTCTGCCAGACACTGCCCCAACAATGTTCATTGATATAATCCTGCATGTCTTCAGTGAACAAATTACTTTGATCCATTGCTTTATCAACAAATGTATCACCCATTACTTCACGACGTGTTTGTTCACCTGAATTCATCTTGATCACCACTTATACATAATTAATTTTGACGAGTTAGATTATTAATAGCATTAATGATGAAACTTGTAATAATAGATATTAGTGATACTTAGAATAAGCAAAATTCATGTACTTAATAAATCAGCATTCATTTTTATTATGTGAAAAATGAATGCTGATTTTTTAGGGTAAAACCTAGCATTTAAATCGAGATTATTGCTTTAATTTGGTTCAGAAAGGAGGGGGGCGAACAGGGTTTTTGCCGTTTTACCTGGAATTTCTTTTGCTAATTTTGGTACCAAATAACCAGGAAGTCGAGCTGCAACTTCGCCCATTAATTTTTGGGCTTGTATTAGTGAAATATCAAAATGGGCTGCGCCTTCCACTGGATCAAGAGTGAACATATAGTAGGGTAATATATCTGCCTCGAAGAGTGCTTCACTTAAAGCGACTTGTGCATCCACGGTGTCATTAATGTCTTTTAAAATAACGCCTTGGTTGAAGAGCGTAACGCCAGACTTAACCAATTTTGCCGCGGCATCGGCCACAGCCTGATCTATTTCATTGGCATGGTTGATATGCAAAACCATGATGACCTTTAAGCGTGTCTGTCTAATCCATTGCAAAATCTCCTCATTAATACGAGAGGGGATTACCACTGGAAGCCTAGTGTGGATACGTAAACGTTTTATCTGAGGTAGTTCTTCTAGGGCGCTAATACGTTGAGCGAGCTGTTTGTCTTTCACCATTAATGGATCGCCACCACTTAGAATGACTTCATTTATATTTGGGTCTTGTTTGATATAAGCAACTAAAGATGACCACTCGGACTGCTTTAAATGGTTGTCAGAATAGGGGAAGTGACGGCGAAAACAGTAACGGCAATTTATTGCGCAGGTACCTGAGGTAATAACTAGCACGCGGCTAGTGTATTTATGGACTAATGCTTTTCTGGGGTTATGATCTTGCTCTGATAGGGGGTCTTTTACATAACCTTGAACCGGCGCCATTTCTTGCTTAAGGGGTAATATTTGCAATAATAAGGGGTCCCTTGGATTGCCTCTTTCGATACGCTCTAAATAGGGTCTAGGTACCATTAATGGAAATGTTTGATGTGCTGCTTGTCCCGTAACTAGGGTGTCTCTATCAAGCTCTAAATTGTCCGCTAATGAATCAAAGTTTTTAATCGCCTGCTTAATTTCTAACAACCAGTTGGGGCTATCATCTATTGATGTAAGGGTTATTTTATCTAAAGTACTGGCTGCCTGGTTGGCTGGATTAAACATAAAAATGTTGATTCTTGATTTAGGTGGCAGGATTATCTCTGTAGATTAAGTCATGAAGCAAGCAGAAGTTAGTACTTGAGACTAAGATGTACTTTTTGATAAAGAAGATATCAGTCCAATTAAAAGTTCTGACTCGTAATTTTGTGGTTATTCATCCATTTGACAGCCTTATTCTGGGGTTATCTATAGCTTGGTATCTAATGTATAATCTGCGTCAACTTGTGTGTGGTGAATTGAGAGCTTGTTTAAACCATCCATCCTAATATTAACCACCAACAGCTAAGGCTGGGTGATTGAAAGAAGAGAATCGTAATGGGAATTTCTGCTAGTGATATGCGTAGTGGTACTAAAGTCATGGTTGATGGCGATCCATGTGCCGTCCTAGACAATGAACACGTAAGACCAGGTAAAGGGCAAGCATTCAACCGTCTGAAGTTGCGTAATTTGAAGTCTGGGCGCGTATGGGAACGTACCTTTAAATCAGGTGATTCTTTAGATGCTGCTGATGTAATGGATACCGATATGGAATATCTATACACAGATGGTGAGTTCTGGCACTTCATGGCGACTGATGGCACTTTTGAGCAACATGCGGCAGACGAAACCGCCGTTTCTGATAATGTTA
>Ga0105354_1002564_pt1 | contig 10778 bp, 10 predicted proteins | sample GOMGulsemesocosm_FD_83658 | JGI IMG/M metagenome (GOLD analysis project Ga0105354, IMG submission 83658) | Methane-oxidizing microbial communities from mesocosms in the Gulf of Mexico - GOM9B Gulf of Mexico | ecosystem: Environmental > Aquatic > Marine > Cold seeps | place: USA: Gulf of America...
TACGATAATACAAAGTCAAATTTTGGAATTATCATTGATCATCCTGAGCTGATTGATTTAGATTTTAACAACTTTAATTCTGATATTTTTCATGTCAATGGAATTGATTATAACGCCAACTTAGATCAAATCATACTTTCCGCAAGACATATGAATGAATTATATATTATTGATCACAGTACTACTACCAATGAAGCTGCCAACCACTCTGGAGGAAACTCTAATAAAGGGGGAGATGTTTTATGGCGATGGGGAAATCCGATAGCATATAAACAAGGCACAGCTTTAGATAGAAAACTTTTTTTTCAACATGATTCTAAATGGGTAAATTCAGGATATACTGATGAGGGAAAAATCACTGTTTTTAACAACGGAGGTGATGGTTCATTTTCATACAGTTCCGTACATTTATTAACACCAGAAATACACAGCGGAGTTTATACTAAAGAAAATAACATCTTTAGTCCCACAAATTTTGAATGGTCATGGCAAGGGACTATATTAGGTAGTGTTGTAAATGAAGGCAGAAAATCTGGAGCACATTCCTTACCTAATGGAAATTTTATTATCACAGAAACTAGCTTAGGGAGGTTTTCAGAAATCAAAAAAGATGGTACATTAGTTTGGAGCTATGAAAACCCTACAGGAAATGAAACCAATATTTATAATCAATTTGAAATACCTACAAGTGACAATAATCTATTCAGAGGAGAGAAGTACCCTAGTAACTATATAGGTTTCTCTGGAAAAAATCTAACATCTACCGGAATTATTGAAAATCAAAATACTATTTCTAATAATTGCATTAGTTCATTAGATATTGATGCTTATGTATTGAAAACAATTTTGGTTGAAAACCCAATTAAAGAAGATGTTATACAATTCAATCAAATTGTTGATTTAGATTTTGTAACAATAATAGATATTAATGGTAGAATAATTTCTGAATTCTCTGATATTAAACGTAATCAAATTATTACAGCACTGAACCCTTCAATATATATATTAAAACTTCAAAAAGGAGATTCAGTTAAATACTTAAAAATCATAAAAAACTAAGTTGATTTAGTTTTTCCCATACTTATAGAATATATTTTAAAAATTTCATAAAAAAAACCTTTCCATTAACATAGGAAAGGTTTTTTTTATGAAATCTATTTATATCTGATTCATCCATTTAAATTTGTATGCCGTATCTGGTATTACAGCTCTTTCTGCTAAACGATACATTCTATCTGGTAAACGCATTAAATAATCTCTAGCTTTTTCAGCTTCTGCTGTTAAACCAGTGATCTTATCTATTTCCCAAATGACATTTAATTTTCTCATAATATCAACATAATCAAACCCAGTATATACACCAGCTCGTTGAGCTACTATAGAAAACTGATCAAATAATGATGCCTTTTCTGCATGTGATTCTCTTAAATACATTGCTGGCATGATAATTTGGTTTTTCATCATGTAATAATATGCCAACATCATTTCACTTGGATCTATTTTAAAGATTTCTTTTACAAAATCAGAGTAAGCAATATGATGGCGCATTTCATCTCCAGCAATAATTTTAGACATTTTAGCTAATGCTTTATGTCCTTTTGTACGAGCAATTTTCGCCACATTATTATGTGAAATATATGTTGCTAATTCCTGAAAACTTGTATACACAAAGTTTTTATACGGATCAGTCGCTGTACCAATATCAAAACCATCGGCAATTAAATGCTGTGTTGACATTTCAACCTCGCGCATATTAACTCTTCCTGATAAATACAAGTACTTGTTTAACACATCTCCATGACGATTCTCTTCTGCTGTCCATGCTCTTACCCATTTAGCCCATCCATTATCAGGATCTTGATGTACACCATCTAAATCTAACAACCATGACTCATATGTTGGTAATGCTTCTTCAGTAATTGTATCTCCTACCATTACTACCCAAAAATCATCATCTAATTCTTTAGAGATTTCTTGAATCTCTTTTACTTCATCAATAAAAGTATCCTTTTGTGAGTTAGGCAAAAAATCAGTTGGTTGCCATATCTCTTCTACAGGTATCAAGAATTTATCTACAAACGAATCGATATTTTTTTCGAGGGTTTGCATTACTTCTATTCTTATATTTTTTATAGACATAATTAATTAATATCTTTTATTATTGTAAGTTCTACTTTTTTAGCAAGCTCATTAAATGGTAATGAACTTATTTTAATCGGGGTATGCGTTTTTATTGTAATAGGACTTCCTACTCCGAATGGGAATTTTCCGTACTTAAATACTTTCCATGAGTTATTTACCGTCAAAGGTACAATATATCCTTCAGGATTATACTTTGTTATCATTTTTAAGCCATTAGTAGCAAACTCTTTAGGTTTTCCATCCTTACTTCTGGTACCTTCAGGAAATATTGCTGCTGACCATTTTTTCTTATTTATATTTTTAGAAAATTTTGCTAATTCAACTATAGCTTGTTTTCCATTATTTCTATCAATCAAAGCAGCTCCTCCATTTCGTAAATTAAACGAAACACTTGGGATACCTTTTCCTAATTCCATTTTTGAAACAAACTTGGGGTTATGCTTCCTGAAATACCATGAAACTGGTGAGATATCAAATAAACTTTGATGATTAGACACAAAAATCAATGTAGTATCTTTTGGCAGCTCATGTGAGTTATCAATTTTGACAGTTACTCCAATAAGCAATAAATTTTTCACCAATGAAAAATTCATCCAATCAACAACTTTTTGATATGTATTGAATCCTAAGAACTTTAAACTAAACCATTGCATTGGATGAAATACTATCAGTATCAAAAAAAATGAAATCAAAAAAAATGGCGATAATATGTAACTTAAAATCTTCATTATGGCTTCAACCAATCTCTTATTATTAATATACAAAAATAAAACGGTAAATGTAATGAAATTCTGTTAATTTACATTACATCAAACACCAACAAAAAAAAGGCGTTTAAACTAAGTTTAAACGCCTTTATAAATTTCGATTTGAGAGTTTAGCCTCAAAAAAATAAATCTACTTGTTAGATTAATTTACTGCCGGTAAAAAACTATGGTTCTTTGCATAGCTTAACATTTGCTCAGTAAATGTTTTTGGTTGCTCCACTGAAAAACCTGTTATTTCTCCAGCATCATTTGTTGCTGGTACTATAACTGGATTTACAAAACCACTATATGGTGCAGATTTGAATTGTGCATTTCTATCCAACACTTCCTTATGAATTGCTTGATCTACTTTTACACCATAACCTTCAACTAAAGCCTCTACTGCCTTAAAATCACCTTCCGATTTTATACGTTGTGTTTCACGTAGTAATTGTCCGAAAATATCATGTAACTTTTTATAGTCATTAATATTGAAGTATGTTTTCCCATCACGAGTCACTTTTTCAATTACATTATCAGCTTGTCCTTTTTCGTATGCCCATCCAGCAACCCATTGCCTATTACGCATATGCGCTTCTTCAATTTCATCACCTAAATCCAAGCGAATTAATTGTGTCATTAACCCATTACGGATATAACCATCATAAGCAGCTTTACCAACTTTCTCCCAGTCCTTAACTAACCCTATGTCTTGTAATTTAGTGTCATATAAATAATACAATCCTACTAAATCTGCTCTTCCTTCTTCTAAAGTAGACGCGTAATTTTTAAGCGTTTCTCTCGTTTCTCCAACTCCAGGGTTTAACTGTCCAGATGCATGACCAATTACTTCGTGTAATGCAGTATGTAATTTATCTGCTAATTGTCCGTATTCTTCTTCTAATTGTAACTCCTCTTCATCGTGAACAAATTCCTTTAATCTACCAGATCCTCCAGCATTTGCATAAGCACCGATAATATTCCCTAAAGAAACTGATTTACTTCCTACAGCAGTACGAATCCAGTTTGCATTTGGTAAGTTTACACCAATTGGTGTACTTGGAGATGCATCACCTGCTTCACCAGCAACATTTACAACTTTGTACGTTACTCCTACAACATTTTTCTTTTTATGGGCATCCATTAATGGAGAGTTATCCTCAAACCATTGTGCATTGCTAGAAACTACTGACATTTTTTCTGACATGTCAAAATCTTTAATTTGTACTACAGTTTCATAAGAACCTCTATACCCCATTGGATCATTATATACCTCAATAAAACTATTGATATAATCGATATTTCCTTCAGTTGCAGCAGTCCAAGCAACATTATAATCGTCCCAAGTTTGTAAATCACCCGTTTGATAATATTTAATTAACAACCCTAAAGCTTTACCTTGTGCTTCATTTTCTGCAACTCCTTGTGCCTTTTCTAACCAACCAATAATTTGATCAATTGCTGCTCCATATAAACCACCTGATCTGTATACACGCTCTTTTAACTCTCCGTTTTCTTTAACTAATTGAGAATTCAATCCATAAGACAAAGGCTTTTTAGCATCTGGAGATTTCATCTTTCCGTAAAAAGATTCCACATCCGCATTTGTTACACCTGTTCCATAAAAGTTAACAGCACTTACTGCTATATTATCAACTCCTTTAGATAAGTTTACTTTTTTAGTATCTTTATCATTAAAGATAACTGCCAAAGCTTCTCCTTTTAATTCTGTATTTGTTGCTGCTAATAAAGTTTCTAAATATGCTTGATCAAATGTGGGAGTTAACTTTGCATTAGAGTAATGATGGTGAATTCCGTTAGAAAACCACACACGTTTTAAATACTCTTCAAAATTAGTCCAGTTATCAGAAGTCTTATCTCCTGCATAGTTAGTATATACATTTTCCAAAGCTTTACGGATAGTTAAATTATGACGGTAATTTTGATCCCACATCATATCTCTACCAGCTAATCCTGCTTGAGTTAAATAGTATACTAATTTTTGTTCTTTTAATGTTAATGCATCAAACCCATGAATTTGATAACGCAATATCTTAATATCAGCAAATTGCTCAACAGTATAATCAAAATTCGTAATTACTTTTTTCTTTACTTCAGTTACAACTTCTGCAACATCTTCAGATACTTTTTCATTTGTTTTACCACATGAAATGATCAAGGTTGACGCTAATGCCAAACCTAAAATTGGTTTAATTTTCATTATAATTGATTTAAGGTTGTATAAATTTCGCCTAAAAGTAATTAATCTAATGAAGAAAAAGAAATCTTAATTTATTATCTTTAACAGTCGTTATATATTTAACTAACCTCTTTGATCAATACATAGGTCAAATTAAACACTAACAAAATGAAAATTCTTAAGTACTTATTATTACTATTATTGGTGATAGTTGGTGGTTTTCTATTATTTACCACTTTACAGCCTAACAACTTCGATTTTGAAAGAAGTAGAGTTATTAATGCTCCTGCAGATTATGTTTACAGACATATTAGTGATTATAAAAAATGTGAAGCTTGGGGGCCTTGGCAAGAACAAGATACTACAATGACATTTCAATATGCTGAACAAACTTCCGGTGTTGGTGCTAATTATACTTGGGATGGTGCTTTTGGACCAGGTAGCATGAAAACCTTAGAAACTGTTGAAAACAAATCTCTTAAACAAGAATTAAAATTTGGTGACTTTGCTCCTTCAGAAGTAAATTGGATATTGGAAGAAACTCCAGAAGGAACAAAAGTTACCTGGGGGATGAAAGGTGAAGCTGACTTTATGTTAAAAGCAATGATGGTTCCAATGGGAGGAATGGAAAAAGGGAACGAAGCTTCTTTTTTAAGAGGCTTAGAGAAATTAGACAGTATTGTTGTTGATGACTATACTAAAAACCCACCTATACCAAAAGCTACTTTCACATTAGGAAGTATTCTATCTCTAAAACAAGATGCTCAGCAATTTATTGGATATAAACAAGTAAGTAAAATTGACCATGAAGCAATGACTAAATTATTTATGGAGTTTTTGCCCAAAGCAGGTATGCATGCAGCAGCTCAAAAATTAGCTGACACAGATTATACTCCTGCTTCAGTTTTTACTAAATGGGATGAAGAAAAAGGAGAGGCTGAGTTTTATATTGGTTTGTTTGTAAAAAAAGATATTGCCTTAGCTAAAGGAATGGAAAAATTAACATTACCAGCTGGTAAAAATATTATGATTACTAAATATGGTCCTTACGGAACAGGTGACCAAGAAGCTCATATAGCAATTGGAAAATACATGAAAGATAACGCATTAGAACAAAACGGAGCTATTTGGGAATTATATGTAAATGACCCTGGTGCAGTCAAACCCGAAGATATAGAAACTGAAATTCATTATCCAGTTAAATAACCTCATCGAGGCACTAATCATAAAGGCTACCTTTTCAGGTAGCCTTTTCTTTTTTTATCAAACTAAACTTGTCCAAATCGATATATTAAAATTTTATGCTGCTTTAAAGTCATTAACTAACAACTCACTAACAATAGCGTAAGTATTTGACAAAGCCTCTCTGGAAGATGTATTGTCATGAACCATAAAGTTATCTATAGCTTCTTGTAATGCCAATGTAGAATTTAACCGAATAACTACTGGAGTAAATTCAACTAACTCAGCCTCTTTAAACAGTTTTATTACTTGATTTCTTTTTGTCCTTTTTTCATCTATTGTATTAGATAAAAGTATTTCCTGGATAAGACATTGTATTGTAACTTGGTTTTTCATATATCAGGATTTTAATAATTACATCACTAATATATGTATTTCATCGAAATAAAACAACATTTAATCCATGTAATTTAGTTTTAAAAAGATATAACCAATTGCCTAAAGAAAAGATATGTTGTAAAATTTTTAGCTATGAAAAATATTATTTCACTTTCCGAAAATCATTTTAATTGCAATAAAAAGCATTAAAACTCCGAATATTCTTTTTAGTAGCTGCTCATTAATTGCAACTGCCAATTTCGATCCAAACAAACCACCTATAATAAATGTAGCAGAAATAACCAAAGCCATTTTCCAATCAACATGACCACCTTTAGAATATTGTAATACTGCCAATAATGTTACTGGAGGAAGCATTGCAGCTAAACTGGTTCCTTGTGCTTGATGTTGTGTAAACCCGACCAATAACAATAATGGAACCATAACTACTCCTCCACCAATACCTAAAATTCCACTTAAAAAACCAGCTAATAAACCTATACAGACAAGAAATAATATCGTACTCATTTTATTTGGTGTAATATCCTTTTTTGGGGATTTCAATTTCATAAACTCTTTTTGATTTATTATTCAAGTGTCCTTCTCTAAGCCAAGGATTATGAATTTTTAAAATCTTATAATTGATTCCAAAACTCTTAGAAAAACTAGCCATATTAGTAATTACAGAATCTACAGAAACTGTCGTAGTAGGAATGGTATTGTACAAATCCTTTTCTTCAAAATTAAACCCAAAACTATGCGGTTGCATACATATATACTTCAACGCAACAATCCTCGGTACATATCGAGAAGTTTCACTTCCCAACAACAAATCAAAATACCCTGAAACTTGTTGTTTTTTTAATCTTCGAGACATTCCAGACATTCCGCCATTATATGCAGCAGCTGCAAGAGTCCAACTTCCTAATTTCTTTTTTGCGGTTTTTAAGTATTTACAAGCTACTCTTGTTGATTTCTCTAAATGATAACGTTCATCAACATTTCCATTCACCTCCAACCCATACTCTCTTCCGGTTACTTTCATTATCTGCCAAAACCCACTTGCACCAGCTGGAGAAACTACATTTGTTAAGCCACTTTCTATTAAGGCCAAGTACTTAAAATCATCAGGAACACCCTCCTCTGCTAATATTTTTTCAATAATAGGGAAATATTTATTTGCGCGTTTAAACATTAAAAAACCATTTGATTGCCAATACGTATTTACTAAAAATTCCCTATCAATACGCTCCTTTACATCAGGTAAATTCATAGGTATTTTTTCTTTTGCGAAAGTTAAATTCTTTGGCAAAGTCAATGCATATACATTATAGTTTTTTACAAAACTTGTATCTACCAACTTTTCTACTTCTTCCGTATTTGGATTATTCTTTATGTTTTTTGACATTGAATTGATAAACAATCCAGCTAAAAAAACAAGCCCTATTCCAAATATTATATTTTTTAATAGTTTCATCTGTTTCTATTTTATATTCTTAAAGTAATTAATGCACCTCTCTATTATAAGGCTATTAAACACTTAATAACTCTGGTAAATTTTCATTAAACCACTTATATTTATTTATAATCATGATGTGTGTTCCGTTTTTAACCTGTATCACATCACCTTTTATATTTTCAACCGGAAAAACTTTATCCTTATTACCATGTATATGTATGACATTATTAAGTTTTTGAGTTTGCTTCCAATTAACAATTTGCTCAATTGCCCAAGTTAAATATTTTTCATCACTTACAGATAAATATTTCTTATAGAGTTCAGCTCGTTCTTTTATAGTTTCTCCAAAAGCATATTTTACCAACTTCTCTACATCAGAAAACAAACGTGTTGGTACTAATTTATATACTTTAGTTCTTTTAGCAAACTTCATTCGGTACGGAAATTCCTTCTCATGTAATACACTTGAAATCACCACAACTTTTTTCGTTGAAACAAACTTACTCATTTCCTGCACTAAAATTCCCCCAAAAGACACTCCTAATAATATGGGGTCTTTATGAGTTATTTTTTTTGTCATTCGTAGCGCATAGACTTCTAAGCTTTCTTTTTCAAGTGGTATTTCCCATTCTAAATAATGAATTTCATAATCAGGTTCAGGTAATTTTATATACTCAAATATTTTAGCATTTGCTGCCATCCCTGGAACAAAATATACATGAGTTTTATCATTTTGCATTTATATCATTTTAAGGCTATAAATTTAATCAATAAAGCTTAACAAGCAGTAAAAAACTTTTAAATTAATGACATTCACTGAGTTAAACCCGCCAATCTTTGTTAAATCCAAGTGATTTCCTTATCTTTAAATTCTGTTCCGTAATAAAACGGAGCTACCCAAGCTATCAACCTTAAAAAAACCTATACCTATGATTATGGAATTGACATTGAAGGACAACGATTTTTTAAGACAATTTGAAATGATTGTTGACAACCATTTAGCAACAATTGAATACTCTCTACAGGAGCGAAAAATATTTTTAACGAAAATACACGTTCCAGAAGAAATTATCGAAAGTGATTTTCAAAACACCTTTATTAAACATGTTTTTGAAAACATTGAAGAACGTAATTTAAGTGTTGTACCAACATGTACACCGATAATTAGTTTTATCAGAAAAAACAAACAGTACAGAGGATTACTTCCTATAGGGATAAAGATATAAGTAACTATTTTTATTTTCTTAGATAAACACTCCTAATTCATTTAGTAACGTTTATCTAAAAAAGCCAACTAAATCGTTTTCAATTTAGCTGGCTTTTTCTTTTAGATCTAATTATAATAAAAACACTACTCCCCGTCTCTATCTACTTTAATGCGCTCATCGCTATTAGCTAATTCCCAAGCGGTATGGAAAATAAGTTTAGTACGAGTTGTCATTAAAGGATAGTCAATTTTGTCTGGTGTATCAGTAGGTTGATGGTAATCCTCATGAATACCACTAAAGAAAAACACTGCAGGAACTCCTTTTTTAGCAAAGTTATAATGATCAGAACGATAATAAATACGTTGTGGATCATTTCTGTCATTGTATTTGTAATCTAATTTAAAATCTGTTAAATTTTTATTCGCTTTAGTTACCGCTGCATCTAAACCAGTACTTAATCTATCCGCGCCAATAACATATACATAGTTAGGAGCGTCTTTATGTTCTGGATCTACACGACCAATCATATCTACATTAATATTAGCAACAGTATTCGCTAAAGGAAATACTGGGTTTTCTGAATAAAATCGAGAACCAAATAATCCTTTTTCTTCCCCAGTAACATGTAAAATTAATACCGAACGTTTTGGTCCTTTACCGTCAGATTTTGCTTTCTGAAAAGCTTCAGCTATTTCTAATAAAGCTACAGTACCAGACCCATCATCATCTGCACCGCTGTAAATTTTCCCATCATGATGACCAATATGGTCTAAATGAGCCGATAGCACTAATACTTCTTCTGGTTTTTCAGAACCTTCAATAAATGCTAATACATTTTCAGAATCATTTTTAGCTTTTCCTTCAAAGTATGCTACAGGAATATTCTGGAAATAATTATCAGTACCATAAGCAGATGGGATTCCCATTTTTTGATATTCTTTCTTTAAAAATTCAACCGCTTTCTTTTGCCCTGGTTCTCCAGTATCTCTACCTTCAAATTCATCAGAAGCATAAATATATAAATCAGTTTTCATTTCTGCCGCTGTAATAGTATTGGCATATGTTGTAGCTACTGAATTTACAACAGCTTTTGTTGCCTCTTCTTTAACAGGAGTTGTTGCAGCTTCTTTTTGTGAGCCACATGCAATAATGCAAACAACAGGTATAGCTAATAATAAGTTTCTCATAGTATTTGTATATTATTTCAAAGTGTGAATTTACTATTTTTTATTATGCTTTATTATAAAAAATCTTAATATCATTTTCTGAAAAGAAAGTTTTTTAAACTTTTAAATGTAACTTTACTTTTTAAAACTTATAATAATGAAAAAAGAAATTGAAAGCTTACTGAATGATCAGGTTAGATATGAAGCAAATGCATCAATGCATTATTTAGCAATGGCTTCTTGGGCAGATGTTAATGGTTATAATGGTGTTTCTGAATTCTTTTATGCAAACTCTGA
>Ga0105354_1002565_pt1 | contig 10770 bp, 11 predicted proteins | sample GOMGulsemesocosm_FD_83658 | JGI IMG/M metagenome (GOLD analysis project Ga0105354, IMG submission 83658) | Methane-oxidizing microbial communities from mesocosms in the Gulf of Mexico - GOM9B Gulf of Mexico | ecosystem: Environmental > Aquatic > Marine > Cold seeps | place: USA: Gulf of America...
TATGTTCCTGTAAAAGGTGCGTCACCTGCTGCTGCTGCTGACAATAAAGTTGCAGCTTGATCATCTAAAACAGTATTAGTGAAATTTTGTGCATTACCAATTATATTAGCAAATAATTCTACCTCTGTTCCTGCTGGACTTCGTAATACTAAACGAACATCTTCTACCCAAACGTGAGTAATATTTATAGTTACATTTACATCTGTTATTGAAACCCCAGTATTATAGTTTATTGTTTGAACTGCAGGAGCTCCTTCTTGTGGTTGTCCTAATCCTGCCGGTATAACTAATGCTGCATCTGTTGTTACTATTGAGTTACAATTAATATTTGCTGTTTCAAAACTAAATGCCGCTGAAGCTGTACTTGTTGTTGCACATACAGCATTATTTGCTGTAACTGTCCAATAATACATTGTTTGAGCTGCTAAAGTAGTTGCCGCATATGATGTTGTTGTCACACCTGCCGCATTTTCAATTAAGTTTGTCAATCCAGCGTCATCGTATATATTAACATCATAACTTGATGCATTCGCAATAGCATTCCAAACTAAAGTATGATCAACTACATTTGTTGCTGCATCAACTGGAGAAGTTAATACAGGTGTTGCAACAGCAGAAGCAAATACTTCTAAATTAAGCACAACATCTTTTGTTTCTCCTCCATAAGTTCCAGTAACGGTTATTGTATATGCTCCTGGAGTAGCTCCAGATACTGTAGCTGTAATACCATTCGTATCAGTATTTGCATTAGGTTGCGAAAAAGCAACTGTTGGCCCTGCTGGCGCAACAACATAACTAAATGTTACTGTATCAGTAAACCCTGCTGAAGCATCATAATCAAATGTATATACAGGATCTCCTGCAGTTTCACAAACATCCATATCTGTCGCTGCGAAAACCATACTATAATCAATTGAACATGCTGTTGATGTCGCTAGATTAATTCTACGTGGAGAATTTGCCATAACAACCAACATTCTATCCAATTGATTTTGCGTAAACATATTCATACATGTATCATCAGTATAATCCATGTAATTTTCTGTTTGATCATTTCCTAGCCCATCAGAAGGACAAGTATCTATAGTTGGGCAACCAAAATTCGAACCTGTAGATTCTGGTGTATCTGCACAATAATCTCCAGCATTAGCACCCCCATTACAATTTGAATTATCACCCCATATATGACGTAATCCTATCCAGTGTCCTACTTCATGAGTCATTGTTCGTCCTCTATCATAAGGTCCATTCAATATAAATGAACCATCATCATAATCCATACTTCCAAAAGTTGCGTAATTTGCCACAACACCATCAGAATTAGCTGGCCCTTCATCAGCGTTAAAACCTAATAAAGTAGAGTTACTAGGGAATTGAGCATATCCTAGTAAACCTGTATTTGTAAACTTAACGCACCACATATTCATGTACTGCTCTGGGTCCCATATTGTGGCAGGTTTTAATGTATTATTAATATCATTTACACTCCAAGAAGCTTGCCCTTGATCAGTTCTATTTATACCTGTTGTAGGTGCTCCACTAGGATCAACTTTAGCCAAACAAAATTCAATTTCTGTATCAACTCCAGCTCCATCACCAGGAGTACCCGTTAGCTTTCTGAAATCATTATTCATAACAGTTATTTGGGAAATAACTTGTGCGTCAGATATGTTTTCATTATTAGCGTCACCAGTGGTATTTACAACATCACCGTTATGAACAACATGTACTACAACTGGTATAGATATTACCGCCATCACTTTATTTGGATTAGCAGCTTTTTCAGCTTTATAAGCAGCAACTTTAGGCGCTAACCATGCTTCAAACTCATCTTTAGAAGGCAAATCAGGGTATTTATCCCTCATTGCTTTTTCATACTCCATTGTAGAGCATTTTATAACATTTACCTCTTGAAGAGATTTTTTGGCATTTTCACTTTTCGTAAAATCCCATGGATCTTGTTTTTTTTGTGCAAAAACCGAGCACACACCTATCAGTAACATCATCACTAATACGCACTTACGTAGATTAAATTTCATACAATTTTGTTTAATTTATACTTATTATAGGTTAATAAAGGCATAAATATAACAAAATATAAGACAAACACTATTTAAATAAAAAGATAAATACAACCAAGTATTACTATAGGTTTTACCCTTCTCATAACTACTCCAGCCATTTTTTAAATTCTTTTACACGTTCTCTACTAACAACAAGTTCATTATCACAATATTTATTCAATTGTATCTTCAATCGAGAATTGGTATACGAAACAATATTCTTTACTGCTTTTATATTTATAATGAACTTTCTATTAATTCGGAAAAACTCATTTGGATGTAATTGATTCTCTAATTGCTCTAAAGTAGTTTCTAATAAATAACTTCTGGCAGAAGTTGTAAAGGCATATGTAGCTTTATCTTCACTATAAAAACATTCAATATCTTCCACTGCTAACACTTTTAAGTGCTGCCCTATTTTTACTGTAAACCTAATTTTGTATGTTTTTTCTGACTCCTGACTAAGCAATTTCCTTACATCATCAAATGAAATAACTGATGTTTCCTGTTGTGGTTTAAAAGAATTGAATTTTTCAATAGCTGAACACAAATCATCTTCATCTATAGGTTTTAATAAATAATCGATACTATTCAGCTTAAATGCTTCTAAAGCATATTGATCATATGCCGTTGTAAATATTACTGCACTTTTAATTTCAATTTCCTCAAATATTTCAAAAGACAATCCATCAGATAATTGTATGTCTAAAAATATCAAATCAGGGTGTGCATTAACTGAAAACCAATGCTTTGCTTCAGTCACAGAATGTAACATTGTACATACTTCAACCTGTTGTTTATCCAACATTCTATTCAGTCTTCTTGCTGCAGGTTTTTCATCTTCTATAATTAATACTTTCATTTCCATAAATTTAATGCGGATATATTATTTCCATTTACTTTCTTGTTGCTTTTCTTTCGCCATAAATTCTTGTATTTTTCTTTGCTCCCATTTTTCTCCAAATAACAGATGCTTACCAAAAACTCCAAAAGCATGGAATAAAATTCCTATCCCCCAAAATAACCAAAGCGAAAATGTCCCAAAATTAAAAAATGCGTCAGAAAAACTTTCTCCACTATTTAAATTTCTAAAAATTTTACTACAACTTATAAACATATTTATAATAAAATAGGATGCAAAGTGCCAATAAAACCCTTTTATTTCTTTAACTCTTTTCTTAGCTCGTTTATAACTATCATTATGCATATACTTATTCATAACTATTCCCATTTGTTATTATTCTGTTCTGCTTCTTTTAAAAATTGTTGCATCTTTTGTTTTTCCCAACTAGCACCAAAAAAAGTATCTTTTCCAAAAACTGAAACCCCATGCACCAGTAATCCAATACCCCAACCAATAGCTGTTGAAAAAGAGCCTAGATTCCAAAATTCAGTAACACTTCCATGCCCGGTGTAAATCACTATCAGGAGCAATAGATTTACAATTACATATACAATTGAATGGGTGTAAAACCCTTTAATTTTTGCTACTTTTTTCTTTGCTCTATCATAACGGCTTTCTTTACTATATTTTTCCATAATATTTTTTATTCCCAACGGTTTAAATTATTTTCCTCTTCTTTCATGAACTCTTCTAGCTTTCTATCTTCCCAAGACTTGCCAAAATATTTATCTTTTCCATAGACTTCATACGCTTGAAAAACTAAACCAATACCCCATCCTAACATTGGATAAAAAAACCATTTATGTTGGTGCCAACTTGTTTTAAAGTTTATAAAAATTAAAAATGGAATAACAATAATATAAGCAAATACGCTCCAATAAAAACCTTTTAAATTCTCCAAACGCTTTCTTGCTTGTTCATAATTAGTATATGATACTTCTGTTTTCATAATTGATGCTTTTTTAGTCAATAATGGTAATTGAACCTTAAACTCTTCTTCTGTTTGATTGATGGTTATATTTCTAGTTGATAATATCTGATACCTTTCTTTAATATTTTCTAACCCTATTCCACTGGATTTTTTAAGCGATGATTTCTTTTGATAATTATTAGAAACTAACAACTCATTATCAAATTCAATAATGTTAATACATAACGGTTTTTGCTCACTTACAATATTGTGATTGATACAGTTTTCCAGCAATATTTGTAAAGATAAAGGCACAATTTTAGCTTCAGGATTCTTAACTTTTTGTGGAATTTGAAAATGTATTGCATTTTCAAATCGCATTTTCAACAAAGACATATATGTTTTAGCAAACCTCAATTCTTCTTCCAAGGAAACCAAATCCTTATCTTTTTGTTCTAATACATAACGGTATACTTTAGACAGAGAGGTGGTGAATTTTTGTGCTTTATCAGGATCTTCTTCTATTAAAGATACTAATACATTAAGACTATTAAATAAAAAGTGAGGATCTAACTGACTTTTTAAACTTTCATATTTCGCATTAGCTGTACCAGCAATAATTTGCTGTTGTTTAATTTTTTTATCCTGTAAAGCTCTGTATATGAAAAAAATATTAAACCCCAATAATACTATCAGAACTATTATAAAAGGAACTAAATAATCATTAAACTTTTCATTCTGTAAAAATGTATTAAAATTTTCACCTTCTATTATAACATCCTCAATAACTCTTAAAATAAATATAACAACAGTTGATACAACTATAGAGGTTAAAAAACTAACTATTATTCTTTTTTTAGAATAATGCTCTTTTCCATATTTTTTTTGGTAAAAAATCATTACCAAAGCATTTGCTGTATAAAAAAACAGACCATACATTATAAAATATAAAAAACGAGTAAAGAATCGACTGTTCAATGCTATTGCATACCCTAAAAAATAAGATATTATTGTCATTACAATAAAAATAATAACGCTTATGATTAAAGCTATTTTTAAATGTTTTAATACTTCTAACATTCTTTTAATTTAAATTATACCTCAAATATCTAGTAATTTTAAATTTCTATAAAAGAAATCTTACCGAACTGTTAATTTACAATACTGAATTGTAATTTTAAATTTTTATTTAAAAGTATTGTAACAAAAAGGCTTTTTTTAATACTTACCTTATAGAACGATACATTTAGTGAAAAAAGAACTCGAACATAGTTTTGTTACTCAACTAGAGAAACATCAAAACATTATTCATAAAGTATGCAGGTTATATACCAATAACCAAGATGCTCACAATGATTTGTTTCAAGAGGTTACCATTCAACTATGGAGAGCTTTTCCTAAATTTAGAGGTGAAGCGAAATTTAGTACGTGGATGTATCGTATTGCTTTAAACACAGCAATAACACTTTATAGAAAATCAAAAAGAAGTGTTAAAACCAATGATATTGCTGATTTTCATTTTAAAATTAAAGCTGATGAATATGATGATACCGAAGAAGAACAGTTAAAGTTAATGTATACTGCAATTAAACAATTATCAGATATTGAAAAAGCCTTGATTTTCTTATACCTGGAAGACAAAAACTACAAAGAAATATCCAATACAATGGGTATTAGTGAAGTGAATGCACGTGTGAAAATGAATAGAGCTAAAGGGAAATTAAAAAAAATATTACATCCGTAAATATGGAAGAACTAGATAAACTAAAAAAGAGCTGGAATAAAGGCACCCATCCAAAAGTTTCTGCTGAAACAATATACAAAATGATCCTTAAAAAATCATCTTCAACAGTGAAATGGATTTTTATCATTAGTGTTATTGAGCTAGGCATAGGACTAATTTCTGGAGTATTTTTTACACCACAAGATTATAATGATCTAAATCTTCCTTCAGGGCTGGAGCAATTCGTTACTATTTCTAGTATTTTGATTGTTTTTATTTACTCCTATAAATTTTACAAAAACTACAAAACAATTAACACCTCTAGCAGCATAAAAGTGTTGCTAAATAATATTATTAAAACTCGAAAAACGGTTAAACAGTTTGTATTGGTTAACTTAAGTTTAATGGCTGTATTTATCATTTTTGCGCTAAGTTATAAACTTACCTCTCCTTTAGGAATTAATAATGAAATTGCATTTGAATTGATTAATATGAAGGATTATTTTATTCTTGGGTTTATAATTCTTATTTCTACAGCTATATGTATTGGTATATGTTTATTTATATACTTTTTACTATATGGTATATTAATGCGTAAACTAAATAAAAACTATAAAGAACTAAAACAACTTGATTTATAGTACTTAATAATTAAGGCAAATAAGCTACATATTACCTTGTTTATAAAGACTACAGTTAATTTTTAATACTCCCATTCCCTCTCTTTGTTAAGTGCTTCCATTTCTTTCAAGTCTTTTAGTGGTATCACTTTTGAAAACGATTTATGTTGCTCAATAGCATATTCAATTTGAGTGACTATTTTGTCAATCGAATCATTATCATAATCAATTTTTAAAGGCTCCTTTATTATAAAAGATTGCAAGATCCCTCTTTTCTTAACTCGTAATCCTTTTTTATCAAATGAACGTCTAAATCCATCAATTACTATCGGAATCACAATTGGTTTATGTTGCTTTATAATATGAGCTGTCCCTCTTCTAATTGGTTTAAAAGGAGTTGTAGTCCCTTGTGGGAATGTAATTACCCAACCATCATTAAGAGCATTACCTATATTACTAACATCACTCATTTTAACCTGTCTATTGACATCAGCTCCTTTACTTCTCCATGTCCTATCAATACTTATTGCTCCAGCATATGCCATTATTCTAGGCAACAAGCCTGCTTTCATTGTTTCCTTTGCTGCTACATAATATATATTCAATTTTGGTTGCCATAAATAACCTACATTTTTTATAGAATCAACCCGACCACTTAAGCTTGCATTGAACACATGAAACATTGCAGTAACATCAGCAAAATAAGTTTGATGATTGGATATAAAAAGTACATTTCTATTTGGTAATTTTTTTATAATATCTGAACCTTCAATTTGAAGTTCATTAAAACCTCTGAAACGTCTATGTGTAAGAACTCCAATAATTCTTATCAACATCTTTTTTAAAAAAAGTATATGTCCAAAAGGATTTCGTTTAAATACCCCCATTAAATTTAAAATTTTAGTATTGCAAATGTATATAATTTTAATAACCCTCTAACAGTAATAAATCTTTAATCTCACTTAACATCATTGCAGTTGCTCCCCAAATTATTTCATCATCAAATTTAAAAATAGGCACTTCTATATCTCTAGCATACGAAGTAGTTATTTTTTCTGAAGAAACAAAGTTATCTGAAAGAATAGCTTGTAAAGGTATTTCAATTAATCGCTCTACTTCTTTTTCTTCTAAAACATATTCTGGTCTTTCATTTAGCACTCCTAAAAACGGTTGTACCAAAAAATTACTTGGTGGAATATACACTTCTGTTAACTCTTTTAATACATTAATATTTGCTTCATGAACACCAATTTCTTCAAACGTTTCTCTTAATGCAGTTGCTTTCAAACAAACATCCTCTTTTTCTATTTTCCCTCCAGGAAATCCAATTTGATTTGAATGTACTCCCTCATAGGTTTTTCGTAACATAAATACCATTTGCATCTCTCCATTGGTATCTGGGAACAACAATGACAATACTGCCGCTTTTCTAGGATTGAGTTTTGATAAGTCAAGTGACTTTCCTAATCTTTTTCTCATCAATGGAGCCAATTTAAACTGTGATTCGATGCCTGGTAAAGATGATTTTTTTATTTTTGGGATTAATTCTTCAAAGTCTTTTAATGTCATGATCAAAATAAATAATCTATTTTTATTTTTTTTTGCAATACTAATGAGTTGCCAAGATAAGAAAACTATAGAAAAGAAAGAGTTAAAAGTTGTAATAGAAACTGAAAAAAAAACACTAAAACTAGAAGACCCCACTCCAATAATTACTCAAAAAACAGTTATTGATTTTCTAACCAAATACGGAAATAAACATAAAGAAAATAAAGTACTTATTGAAACTAGATTAGGAGACATTCATATTCAATTATTTAAAGAAACGCCATTGCATAGAGCGAATTTTTTATTATTAGTTAATAAAGGATACTTCAATACAAGTTGCTTTCATAGAGTGGTTTTTGATTTTATTATACAAGCAGGTCAGTCAGATAAAAATAGTACTAGAATACTCAGGAAAAGTATCGGAAATTATAAAATACCACCTGAATTTAGCTTCCATAAACATCATAAAGGGGCGCTATCATCAGCCAGAAGATGGAATCAGAACCCTAAAAAATTGTCCGATGCATATGAATTTTTTATTGTTCACAAAGAAGGAGGATTACATCATCTAGATGAAGAGCACACTGTTTTTGGAAAAGTTATTAAGGGATTAAATGTTGTTGACAAAATAGCCCATGAAGTTACTGACAAAGGAGAATGGCCTATTAAAGATATTGACTTAAAAGCTACTATTTATTAAAACTATTCATATCCATCATTTTTTTTATCACTATAATTAGTGATAAAAAAATACCCAATATTGGGTATTTTTTAACATGTATTTATTTACTACCTTTATACCTTTCGATTAGGGATACCTTTTCGAAGATAAGTAAGTTTTTTTGGGGTAAAAATCTCTGCTATATTTAGCAGAGATTTTTTTTTACAATTCAACTAGAAAATACTACAACTCAGTAACTTCTTTTTTCATAAAGCTCCGTCTTTCAAGATATTTGCACTACTAACAATTAAAAACAAAATATAATGAAAACAATCATTTTAGTAATGCTTTTAGCTATCAGTCATTTTATTGTACAAGCACAAGAATCAAAAGGAGTTGACATAACCATTAGGATCAATAATATTAAAAATGATAATGGCTTTATTCTACTTGGACTACATAATCAAGAAACATTTATGGCCAAAGAAAAACCAGCGTTAAAAAGAATCAAAGAAAAAATAAGTAATAATGAAATTAAAGTAACTTTTGATAATGTTAAAGAAGGTAACTACGCTATCATGGTTATACATGATGAAAATGCAAACAACCAAATGGACTTTAAATTAAACGGCATGCCTAAAGAAGCTTATGGAATGTCAAACAACAATATGAGCTTTGGACCTCCTACTTTTGATGATGCTAAATTTAAGGTTGAAAAAGAAAGTTTAAATTTAGAAATAAGACTCTAATTCCTATTTTAAAACACTATTCATGTCGGTTTTTAATAAAAACCGACATGAATAGTATTACATTTTTTGAGTAAAATAATTATAATCCTTTAATATTTTATCTAAAAAAATTAAATCATTTTTATCTTTATTAGTAATCCCTGTTACTTCTTCAATTTTAGTTCTCAATTTAATTAATACACTGTAATCTTTATTTTTTTTAGCTGCTATAAAAGTTTCTTTTATAATTCGTGCATCATTATCTGACAACTTAATAACCCAAGGATATGTAGGTTTATAATCATCTTTTAATTCTTCAAGAATAGTATGGGAAATATTCGTTTTATTTTTTAAATTCACCACTGCAGTACCTGCAATCATATCCCCAAAACGCTGTTTATTTTTACTTACTATAATAGTTATAAATCCGGCAATAGGACTAATAAACAATACAATAGACAATATAACCTCAAAAACTCCATTTCTTAGTAATGATGAAAAAGCAGTAGCTATAACCATCATGACCATAAACCCATAAATATCTATTATTCTAAAAAACCAACGGATTATAAAGTCTGAATTTGAAGCCTGAAACCCATCAATTTTTATCACCTTCAACCTCATTATTTTTTTTCCTAATGTTTGTCCATTTAAAAATATTTCAGATAGTAATGTATATAATGTTACCGGTAAAAACAATAAAATACTAATTGCCGTTTGTGACCAACTATCTGAATAGAGGTCTGACAGATTATTAATCTCATAAAAATAAAAGACCCCCCATGAATATGCTATTATTACAATTAAATCCAATGTATATGCTACTATCCGAGAACCTATGTTGGCTAAATCAAAATTTAGTATCACATTTTGTGTCGTATTAATTTGAAGCATCTTGAGTAATTTAGTACATTCGTTTAACCATGAGAGAGGTCGCTTTTATAAAACAAAATAAAGAAAAATGGTTGACATTTGAACAATCCATTTCAAATAAAAATACTCAAGAAAACCCTGATGAGTTAGCTAACCTTTATATACAGCTAATGAATGACTTATCATATGCACAAACATATTACCCAAAAAGCAAGTTAGTACTTTACTTAAATCATTTAGCATCCACTAGTTACTTACATATTTATACTACTAAGCGAACTACAAAAAACATCTTACTAAAATTCTTTACTCAAGATGTTCCTTTAGCTGCTTATCAATATCGAAGGCAACTATATTATGCTGTTGCTTTTTTTATACTTTTTATGAGTATTGGTATATTTTCATTAGCGAATGATGAAGATTTTGCTCGACAAATTTTAGGAAATAATTACATTGACCAAACCATTGAGAATATTAAAAATGGTGATGCAGTTGCTATATACAAAGGCGGCAGCACCTGGGGGAGTTTTATAGGAATCACTTTTAATAACATAAAAGTTGGCACTCTCCTATTTTTATCAGGGATTACTGGCGGAATAGGCACTGGATATATCATGATGGAAAACTCTATTATGGTAGGTGTTTTTCAATACTTTTTTCATCAAGAAAATGCTTTTTGGGAAAGTGTTCGTGGAATATGGATTCATGGTTCATTTGAAATTTTTGCTATGATTATTGAA
>Ga0105354_1002579_pt1 | contig 10733 bp, 10 predicted proteins | sample GOMGulsemesocosm_FD_83658 | JGI IMG/M metagenome (GOLD analysis project Ga0105354, IMG submission 83658) | Methane-oxidizing microbial communities from mesocosms in the Gulf of Mexico - GOM9B Gulf of Mexico | ecosystem: Environmental > Aquatic > Marine > Cold seeps | place: USA: Gulf of America...
GGTGACCCAGCTCTATCGCCACCCGCTCAAAAGCCATGGTCGCGAAGAGCTGGATCATATAGCGCCCTCCACGGGGCAGTCGATGCCGTGGAACCAGACCTGGGCGGTGGCGCATGGCGCGGCGCGTCTGGATGGGAACGAATGGTCGCATTGTGCAAATTTGAGCCCGGGTCAAAAGCACCATTGGTTTGATGCCGCAACACCATGAAGCGATCTTGATTGGGTCGGGAACGACGTGTCACTTGGCGAAACTGTCCTACGCATACGGGACCGCACCAAGCGGTGCCAAGCTACCACCGCGAATCTACACAAAGGCGAACGCGACATCGACATGTTGCGCGTATTGAGCACTTGGGGTCACCAAGATTTCCGCGTATACGCTAAGGTCATTCACACGGGCTCCGTCGCGATTAGCGGCCAGGTAAAGGTACTTTAACTCATGCAAGTCCAATTTAGCATCGCCGAAGAGCCTGATGCCTATGCAGCCGAAAAAGGCCGCATGCTATTTGCAGGCGAAACGCTGTTTGTGAAAGGCGTTGTCGCGATGGACGGCCTGCCACCCGCCGACCGGATGGAGGTGTGTTTTGCAGGGCGATCAAACGTTGGTAAATCGACTTTGATCAATGCCTTGACGGGCACAAAAGCGCTGGCGAGAGCGTCCAACACGCCGGGGCGCACGCAAGAGATCAACTATTTTACCGCGGCCGACGATCACTACCTCGTCGATTTGCCCGGGTATGGCTATGCAAACGCTCCTCTACCCGTCGTCGAAAAATGGCAACGGTTGCTGAAACAGTACCTTTCAGGTCGGCAAACGCTCCGCCGTGCGTTTGTGCTGATCGACGCGCGGCATGGCGTGAAGAAGGTCGATGACGAAATCATGTCCTTGCTGGATAGCTCAGCCGTGACTTTTCAATGTGTCCTCACGAAAGCCGACAAGGTTAAAGAAGCTGAGCGTCAGAAGGTTCTGGATCAGGTCCGCGGTGCGCTTGCCAAGCACCCAGCCGCCTACCCCGAAATCGTGGTTACGTCTTCTGAAAAGGGCTGGGGCATCCCTACGCTCCGTGCCATTATCGCGACGTTGGAGTGACGAGCACTTCGGCGTTTACCGAGGCAGAGAATGAGAAAACAAGACATGAATCGCGACTGGATCGCCACCGCACGCACCCTGAGCCAAGCGCTCCCCTACTTGCAGCGTTACGCTGACGCGACCGTTGTTATCAAGCTGGGCGGTCACGCCATGGGCAGCGACGATGCGATGGAAGAGTTCGCGCGCGACGTAGCACTTATGCGCCAGGTCGGCGTGAACCCCGTCATCATTCACGGCGGCGGCCCGATGATCAATGACATGCTCGGCCGGCTGAACATCAAGTCCGAATTCGTAAACGGCAAACGGGTGACCGACGCCGCTACGATGGAAATCGTTGAAATGGTTCTGTCGGGCCTTGTGAACGCCCGCATTGTGCAAGCGATCACGGCACAGGGTGGGCGTTGCGTCGGTGTGTCTGGCAAGGATAGCGGCCTAATTATCTGTGACCAAGAGGACCCAGAGCTGGGGTTGGTTGGCGCACCGACCGAAGTAAACCCCCGTTTGCTACGCGATCTAGCCGACAAAGGGATTATCCCGGTGATTGCGCCCCTTGGCATGGGCCGCAACGGCGAAACATTTAATATCAACGGCGATACTGCGGCGGGCGCGATTGCAGCTGCGCTGAAGGCAGACCGCTTGCTGCTGCTCACCGACGTTGCAGGCGTGAAGAATGCCGAAGGCGACGTACTGACGGAGCTAACAGCGAGCCAGATACGCGAGATGGTGGCAGACGGAACGATTGCCGGTGGTATGATACCCAAAACACAAACTGCGCTTGATGCGATCGACGGTGGCGTGCGCGCAGCGGTGATTTTGGACGGGAGAGCCCCTAACGCCTGCTTGTTGGAGCTTTTCACCGAACATGGCGCAGGGAGCATTATCCGCGGCCAGTAACAACGACTATATAAATTACTGCATACTGCCCCCTCCCCTGTTTCCGGCTGTTTGAGCTTCTTGCTTATGCGGCCGATACATTAAGGAAACGTTGATGAGACGCCTTATTCTGATGCGCCATGCAAAAGCAGGTTGGCCGGCGGGGATCGCGACGGACTTTGACCGGCCTTTGGATGACAAAGGTCGGCAAGACGCACATACAATCGGGCGATGGCTCGACGCAGAAGACTACAGACCTGATCTTGTGCTATGCTCTGCATCTCGGCGAACGTCGGAAACGCTCGAACTTTTGGAAATTCCCTCCGCTGTTAAACGAATCTTCACAGACCGCCTTTATCTAGCAGATACAGAACGGCTGATGGCGGCCATACAGGGCGCTGAAGGGTCCACAGCATTGATTCTGGCGCACAACCCCGGCGTGGCTGAGATGGCGCACCTCCTGCCGCGTGTGGGTGCCACAGCTCATCTTGCAGCCGGAACCCCACCGGGTGCGACAATGGTGATGTCATTCGAAGTGGACGACTGGAGGGGCGTGCACTGGCACAGCGGCGACGTACAGGCGTACATGACGCCACGGATGCTTGCCCAATAAAAAAGGGCGGGGAAATCCCCGCCCTTGAAACTTAGTGGCCCAAAATCTGACTGAGGAAGAGCTTGGTCCTCGGGCTTTGGGGGTTGTTAAAGAACTCTTCAGGTTCGTTCTGTTCGACGATCTGGCCTTCATCCATAAAGATGACGCGGTTTGCCACCTGACGGGCAAAGCCCATCTCGTGCGTCACGCAGAGCATCGTCATGCCTTCCTCAGCCAGTTCGACCATCGTGTCCAGGACCTCTTTGATCATCTCCGGGTCCAAGGCAGACGTTGGTTCGTCAAACAACATGATACGCGGACGCATACACAGGCTGCGCGCGATCGCCACGCGTTGCTGCTGACCACCAGAAAGCTGACCTGGGTACTTGTCCGCCTGATCCGGGATCTTAACCTTCTCAAGGAAATGCATCGCGATTTCTTCGGCTTCCTTCTTAGGTGTTTTTCGCACCCAGATCGGAGCAAGCGTGCAGTTTTCGAGGATCGTCAAGTGTGGGAAAAGGTTGAAGTGCTGGAAACACATCCCAACTTCGGAGCGGATTTTGTCGATGTTCTTAACATCCGAAGACAGCACCGTACCGTCGACTTCGATCCGGCCCTTCTGATGCTCTTCCAAGGCATTGATACAGCGGATCAGAGTTGACTTCCCCGAGCCCGACGGTCCGGCAATAACGATACGTTCACCACGGTAAACGGTCAGGTCAATATCCCGCAGGACGTGAAACGTACCGTACCACTTGTTCATGTTCTCGATGCTGATCGCGACCTCGTTCGAGACTTTCAGCGCTTGTGCTTGTTCAGCCATAATAACAGCCTTTCCTTAATGGTGGTCGGTCTGGAGTTGACGTTCCAGCCATTGTGAATATTGCGAGATGCCGTAGCAGACGACGAAGAAGAGCAAGGCGGCAAAGCCCCAAAGTTCCCAGTAAACGCCGTTCCAGTCAGTCGACGCTAGGATCGGCCCGCGGATCATCCCAACCAGGTCGAACATCGAAATAATCGACACCAGCGTGGTATCCTTGAACAGCCCGACGGCCACGTTAACGATCCCTGGGATCGAGATTTTCAAGGCTTGGGGCAAGATAATCAGGCGCATGGCCTGCGCATAATCTAGGCCCAAGCTGTCTGCAGCCTCGTATTGACCACGTGGCAAGGCTGCCAACCCGCCGCGGATCACCTCGGCGATATAGGCAGACGCGAACATGGTGATCATGATGATAACACGCAGGATCAGGTCAAAGTTTGTGCCCGGCGGCAGGAAGTAAGCCAAGACCACGTTGGCAACAAAAAGCAACGTAATCAGAGGCACCCCTCGGATAAACTCAATGAAAACAACGCAGATCAGTTTGATGATCGGCAAGCTCGATTGACGACCCAGCGCAAGCAGAATGCCCATCGGCAGGGACAAAGAAACACAGATCACGCCCAAGATCATGTTGAGCATAAAGCCCCCCATGTTCCGCGAGGCGACCGGTTCCAGCGCGAGCACGCCCGATAGGCTTGGCGTAATGAAGCCGCAGATAAACCACGTCACGATGCCTGCGATGAGACCCGCAAAAAGTCCGCCTGCAAAGCTTGTCTTAACGATTCTGCTGTAGACCACATAGGCAACCACAAAGGCCAGCAACGCCGACAACGGCACCAAAAGGGAACCGCCCCAGATCAACCAAAAGGCGATGAAAGGATAGATGACGGTAAACAGGATGAGCCCACGTGGCAGATTGCTAAACAGCACCGGTGACACAGCGACGAATAAGAGCACGAATGCCAATGTCGGACGCCAGTAGCCGTCCTGCGGATAGGCGATACCAAACAACAGTTGGTTCCAGCGTTCTGTCAGCACCGAGAAACAACCGGCTTGGACGCCGTCCAATACTTCGCGACACTCGCGAATGTTGGATGTCGTCCAAACGCCGCCCAGCAACCAAGGAAGGAAGCCGGAAAGGATCAGATAGATAACGTACAGCGCTGCGAGCGTGAGAATGGTGTAAGGGATCGACGAAAACAGGCTTTCGCGGACCCATTTTACAGGCCCCTGCGCGGTTGGCGGGGGCGCGTGCTGTGGCAACATGGTGTCCCGCACATAAGGGACGGAGGCGGCGTGTGTATCTGACATCTTACCGCTCCTTCAAGCTGACAGAGTTGTTGTAAACGTTCATGATCGCAGAGATCGACAGCGATATCGTGAGATAGAACAGCATCAGCAAAAGCACGCATTCGATCGCACGGCCGGTCTGGTTCAATGTGATCCCCCCCAGTGTCGCAGTGATATCGGCATACCCGACGGCAATCGCGAGCGACGAGTTCTTGGTGATGTTGAGGTATTGCGAAATCAGCGGCGGAATGATCACACGCAACGCCTGCGGCAGAACCACAAGGTTCATGACCCGCTTCGGGCGCAAGCCCAGCGACGATGCAGCTTCGGTCTGCCCTTTTGAGATCGCCTGAATACCTGCACGCACGTTTTCGGCGATGAAGGCACCGGTGTATACGGACAAAGCCAACCACAAAGCGATCAGCGGCGCGCCGATCTGCAGACCACCACGGAAGTTAAAGCCCTTAAGCTCGGGGTAATCCAATGCGATGGGGCTGCCCATGATGAAGAACATCACAATCGTCGGCACCAGCAAGATCGCGACAGTGGGCCATCCCATAGGCAGCAGCTTGCCCGTACGGAACAGAAGGCTAACCGCATACCGGCGATAGATAATCGCGGCGATGATCGACAGCACAAAGGTCGCAACCACGATCATAGACCCCGGGCCCCAAACCGGTGCGGGGATGTAGATACCGCGGTTGGTGAAGGCGAAGGCGTCGAAAAGCATGCTCGACGTGGCGTTGTCACCGCGGAACTTGTTGGGTGCGGGCAAAACGGCCGTCATCAAGGTGTAGATCATCAGGATCCAGATCAGCACCGGAATATTCCGGAAAATCTCGACGTAGACCGACATCAGTTTGGACACGAGCCAGTTCTTGGACAGGCGCGCCACACCTGCGATCACACCAAGAATTGTCGCAGTGACACAGGCCAGAAACGCAACAAGAAGTGTGTTGATGATACCGACCATTGCGGCACGCAGATTCGATGACTGGCTGTTATAATCGATTAAGGATTGGTTGATATCGTAGCCGGCTGGCACGTTCAAAAACCCGTAAGAGATGTTCAATCCGGCCTCTGCCAGATTTCGTACCAGGTTAATGCCCAGAAACGACATCAATGCGATAAGCAGTATCAGCGCGATAAACTGGAAAGTGTAGGATCTATAGCGGGTGTCGTTAAGCAACATCGACAGCCGGAACGAGCCCTGTTGAGGGTCGGACATTGTCGTCATCAGATTTTCCCTGTGTGCCGGACCTGTTTTTCACGCACCATTCGGTGTCGCGGGCCGGGTTTTATTTTTGCGTCGTATAGGCGCAAAGGGCGCGGAATTGCTCCGCGCCCCTCGACGGATGTGTTTAGCGGAAAGGAGGCGCGTACATCAGGCCGCCGTCTGTCCACTGAGCGTTCAGGCCACGGGCCAGACCGATTGGTGTTTCTTCGCCGATGTTCTTGGCAAAGATTTCGCCGTAGTTACCTTGCGACGCGATGGCTTTTTTCGCCCAGTCAGCTTCCAGACCCAGCATTTCACCCAAAGTACCTTCGGTGCCAAGCAGACGGGCAACTTCTGGGTTTGTGGTGTTTGTTGTCATCTCTTCGACGTTTGCCGATGTGACACCCAGCTCTTCAGCTGCGATCAGAGCGTAGAGAACCCAGCGGGTTACATCGCCCCAGTCGTTGTCGCCATGGCGAACAAGCGGGCCCAGAGGCTCTTTGGAGATGATTTCGGGCAGGATGATGTGCTCACCTGGGTTTTCAAAGGTCGCACGTGTCGCAGCCAGACCGGAGGCGTCGGTAGTATAGGTGTCGCACGCACCGGCCAGATACTGCTGTTGGCCTTCGGCGTTTGTTTCAACAGGAACGGGCTCGTAGCTGATGTTGTTGTTGCGGAAGAAGTCCGCGAGGTTCAGCTCGGTCGTGGTGCCGGTTTGAATGCAGACAGTCGCGCCATCCAGATCCTTGGCAGAGGAAACGCCAAGCTCTTTCGGAACCATGAAGCCCTGACCGTCATAGTAGTTCACGCCGATGAAGTCGAACTTGAGGTCGACATCGCGGCTGAAGGTCCATGTGGTGTTACGTGCAAGGAAATCGATCTCGCCCGAAGCCAGCGCGGTGAAGCGTGTTTTGCCGGTTGTGGGGATGAATTCGACAGCTGCGGGGTCGCCCAGTACAGCAGCGGCAACGGCGCGGCATACCGCCACGTCAAAGCCTTCCCATTCACCATTGGCGTTAGGGGCCGCAAAGCCAGCCAGACCGGTGGTAACGCCGCAGTTCAGCTTGCCGCGCGCTTTGACATCGTCAAGCGTGGACGCAGCAGCTGCGCCAGCCGCAAGGCCGGCTACTGTTAGCGCACCAAAAAATACGGATTTGTTCATTTTAACCTCTTCCTGATTTTCCGCCACGTTTTAGGGCGGTTCACCCGGCACCTTTTCGGACCGGAGATGTTTTGGCGGGGTTATCCCCGTCAGTGGAAGGGAGTTTGGGCGAATTTACGCCGGAACGTCAAGTCAGTGTGCTTAAAAAATGCCCTCAATCCTATGTATTGGGGTCACCGTGAAACCTATTCGGGCACGCTCAGGTCAAACATCAACTTAGCGTGTAAGAAACTAGTCTTTTTCACTGCGGCCAAGGCGTCTGCCTCGTCATCATTGCCCCACTGCTCGGCCTGCCAAACCTCGTCCAGACGGGAAATTTCCCAAATCGATTCCGCTTCCTTTGCGTCAAGCGCCGCCGCAAAGCCCAAGATTAGTGAGCCAGACAGGCTCACAAGGTCGTGGAAGGCAGCGAGTTGAAAGTTGCTTAACGCATGGGTGCGCGCCGACAGGCGTGCGACATCCGCAGGTGACTGGGGTTCGTGCATGATCCCCACTCGGGTCTGCAAGCTCACGCCCAAAGCCTCCCGGGCCCACTCCAGCGTGGGGTCCCATTGTTCGGCTTGCCGCGCGACCAGCTCAGCCGGGCTATCCGCGCGATAGCACAGCAAATCACAGTCGCCGTAGGCCGCCAACATATCCGCAACCTCGGCATGTTGCAGCGCAACCTTGTCGATCGCGGCATTGGCGGTTTTGGTAGCGGGCATGGTGTCGGGGTTGATCACCCCGTCCTGTGCCTGCCACTCAGCGGCGATTTTCTGCGCCATAGCGCGGGTTGGCACCACCAGCGCACGTTTGGCCGGCGTCTTGATCCCGCGCCCGTCAAGCTCGACAGTATAGCCACCCTCCGCCTCGACAACGGCCGCCTCTTTCCAGAAACGTTTCGCTTTCCAATCGCTCACCCCCAATCCTCCTCGAACGGGTCAGCAGGCACGTCGGAGGGTGCCCACTGGAACGTGTCCCAGGTGCGCGCCATGTGGTCCGGCAGCGGGGCCGTGAGGTTCAGTCGCGCCTTGGTTACAGGGTGCTCCAGCGTCAGGGATCGCGCATGCAGGTGCAGCTTCTTAGAGATATCGCCCCCCAGTTGCGCGCCCCATCCGTCGCCCATGTTTTCCTGACCTGAACCGCCATATTTTCCATCTCCGACAATGGGATGCCCGATTTCAGCCATATGCGCACGCAGCTGGTGCGTCCGGCCCGTCACAGGGATCAGCGCCATCCAGCAGGTCCGCTTACCGGCTTGTGCGAGGGTCGCATAATCGGTGGTCGCGCGCTTGGCGCCTTCGGTTGTTTCCATGTCTTTCGGGTGGACGCAGTACATCTTTTCGCCCTCACCGCGGGCCCCGTGACCGAAGGCTTTGACCAGCCCGAATTTGATCGTCCCGTTGCGCGGATGCGGGACGCCCGCGACCGCAGCCCAGTAAATCTTGCGGGTTTCGCGATGGCGGAACGACGCTGTCAGCGCGGCGGCAATCGACCGTGTCCGCGCCATGATCAGCACGCCAGAGGTGTCTTTATCCAACCGATGCACAAGGCGCGGCTTTTCATCAAGTTCGAACATCAAAGCATCGGCAAGCGCGTCGACGTGGCGGTCCGATTGACCAGACCCGCCCTGCACCGGCAGCCCCGGCGGTTTGTTCAGCGCGATGATGTGATCGTCGCGATAGATCACACAGGACCGGATAAACTTGGTATCCGCCTCTGATATCCGCGTGCGCTTGGGCGGCGGCGGAGCCTTTTCATCAGGCAGCGGCGGGATACGCACGGTCTGCCCGACCTCAAGCCGAGTAGAGGCTTTTACCCGCCCCCCATCAACTCGGATGTCACCTTTACGGCACATCTTTTCGATCAGCCCTTGGCCAATCAGCGGAAAGGTCCGTTTGAACCAACGGTCCAACCGTTGATCCCCGTCGCCTTCTTCTACGACCAGATGTTGAACCCGGCTCATGCAAATACCCCTCTGGCCACGAAAAGGCCCAGCATTAATCCTAGCACCGAAAGCCCGACGGACAGTGCCACATATATCCCTGCCGCCCCGATCTGGCCGCGCTCCATCAACGTGACCGTCTCGAGCGAGAAGGACGAGAACGTTGTAAAGCCGCCAAGCACGCCGGTCATCACGAACGGGCTGATCTGCGTCAGCCCTTTTTGTGCGGCACACACCACAAAGAGGCCCATCAAGAACGACCCGATGATGTTGACCGTCAGGACCGCGACCGGAAAATCCGACAGCCCGACCAGCCGCGTCACGGCGACACCAAACAGATACCGCAAGGAGGCACCGATCGCGCCGCCCATAGCGACAAGGGACAGGGTTGAAATCATCTGCGGTCTCTCACGGTTCACGCCCCGAATGTCAAGTTTTCCGCGTTGCCCGCAGCTTTTCGAAATAATCGACGCGTTTTTTCAGGTCACGTTCAAAGCCTCGTTCGACAGGTTGATAGAATTGCGGTCGCTCCATCCCGTCGGGAAAGTAGTTCTGGCCGGAAAACCCGTCTTCGGCATCATGGTCATAGGCATACCCCGCGCCGTAGCCCTGTTCTTTCATCATCTTGGTGGGCGCGTTCATGATGTGCTTGGGCGGCAAAGAGGACCCGGTTTGCTTGGCCGCACGCCGCGCAGCCTTATAGGCCACGTAGGCCGCGTTCGACTTCGGGGCCAGCGCGAGATAGGTCAACGCCTGCGCAATCGCCAGCTCCCCTTCGGGCGAGCCGAGCCGCTCGTAGGTCTCCCACGATTGCAGGCAAACAGACTGCGCTTGCGGATCGGCAAGCCCGATATCCTCGACCGCCATGCGCGTGATCCGGCGCATCAGATACCGTGGGTCTTCGCCTCCCTCCAGCATCCGCGCCAGCCAGTACAGCGCCGCGTCTGGGTCAGAGCCGCGCACGGATTTATGCAGCGCTGAGATGAGGTTATAATGCGCGTCCCCCCCCTTGTCGTATTGCGCCGCGCGCCGCATCAACCGCGCCGACAGCGCCTTACCGTCCAGCTTGCCCTCGACCTTCCAAGCGGCGACTTGCTCTATCAGATTGAGCAACGCACGCCCGTCGCCATCAGCCATCTCAAGCAGGTTTTCACGCGCAGGCCCGTCCAATGGCAAGCCACGACCCAGTTCCTTTTCGGCCCTTTGGGCCAGCCGCTCCAGATCAGCCAGCGGCAAGCGCTCCAACACCAGAACCTGCGATCGGCTCAGCACAGCGGCGTTCAGCTCGAACGATGGATTCTCGGTCGTGGCCCCGACCAGCAGGATCGTTCCATCCTCCATATGAGGCAGGAAGCCGTCCTGCTGCGCCTTGTTAAAGCGGTGGATCTCGTCCACGAACAGCAGTGTCCCCTGCCCGTTCTGCCGCCGGATTTTCGCCGCATCAAAGACCTTGCGCAGCTCAGGCACACCGCTGAAGATTGCGCTGATCTGCACGAAATGCAGGTCCGTCTCATCTGCCAGCAGTCGCGCGATCGTCGTTTTGCCAACGCCGGGCGGGCCCCAGAAAATCAGCGACCCCAACGACCCAGACTGCAGCATGACCGTCAGCGGCGCGTCCGGCCCCAGCACCTGTGACTGACCGATGACCTCGCCCAAGCTCCGCGGGCGCAGCCGGTCCGCCAACGGGCGGTGCCCGCTTTCCACAGCCGGCGCGTCCGATCCAAATAGGTCCGCCATCGCGCTAGACCCGGAATTGCAGCGAC
>Ga0105354_1002581_pt1 | contig 10727 bp, 9 predicted proteins | sample GOMGulsemesocosm_FD_83658 | JGI IMG/M metagenome (GOLD analysis project Ga0105354, IMG submission 83658) | Methane-oxidizing microbial communities from mesocosms in the Gulf of Mexico - GOM9B Gulf of Mexico | ecosystem: Environmental > Aquatic > Marine > Cold seeps | place: USA: Gulf of America...
ATTTCAAATAACAGATTACAAACTATGATGATGGGCTGTATGCACATACTTCATAAATTCATAAGGACAATTTTTTAAATTACGTTGGTTAATAAAAAAGTCCTTTTGACATAAGTCATTAGGGCTTTTTTTTAAACACAAAACAAACAACAACACAACAACATGCAAAGCTTTAGGTCAGAAATAGAAAATCCAGTAGTAGAGAAAGACATCTTAGAATTGGAACGTAAAATCCGTTTATTCAAAGAAGGTAAAATTGATGAAGAACGTTTCAGAAGTCTTCGTTTAGCCCGTGGAGTATACGGACAACGACAGTTTGGAGTACAGATGATTCGTATCAAATTGCCTTTTGGAAGAGTAACTTCTGAACAACTACATCGAATTGCCGATGTTTCTGATGAATACTCAAGAGGACGATTACATATCACTACACGTCAGGACATACAAATTCATCATGTAAGTTTAGACCGTACTCCTGAGTTATGGGCTGAATTAGAAAAGAACGATATCACTTTGCGTGAAGCTTGTGGAAATGCTGTTAGAAATATTACAGCGTCTGAAACTGCTGGTATTGACGTAAACGAAGTGTTTGATGTATCACCATATGCTGATGTTACTTTTAAGTTTTTCTTACGTAATCCTATCTGTCAAGAAATGGGAAGAAAAATTAAAATGTCATTTTCAGGAACTGATAATGATACTGCTATTAGTTTTATTCATGATGTAGGATTTATTGCTAAAGTAAAAGTTGTTAATGGGGAAACTATAAAAGGTTTTAAAGTATTACTTGCAGGTGGATTAGGGTCACAACCTCGTCATGCTGATGTAGCTTATGAGTTTTTAGAAGCTGATAAAGTAATCCCTTTCATTGAAGGAGTATTACGCGTTTTTGATAGAAATGGTGAACGTGCTAAACGTGCTAAAGCTAGAATGAAATTCTTAGTTAAAGATTTAGGATTACCTCAATTTTTAGCATTAGTTGAAGAAGAGCAGAAAGCATTAGCATATCAAACATACCCTGTTGATAGAAGTGAATTTTATAAAGCTATCGAAATAAATAGCATTACTGTTCCTGCTGTTGATATAAAAGATGAAAAAGCTTTTGATTTATGGAAAGAGGCTAATGTTATCAAGCAAAAACAAGATGGTTTATATGCAATCGGTATAAAAGTATTTTTAGGAGATTTCTATACAGATAAAGCTCGTTTATTAGCTGATTTGATTAAAAAATATGCGAATAATGAGTTACGTTTAACCTTACGTCAGGATATTTTAATTCGACATGTAAGAGAAGACTTATTGCCACTTTTCTACGTTGAATTAGAAAAGTTAGGCTTTATAGACCTTGGTTACAATAGTACACAAGATATTACTGCTTGTCCAGGAACTGATACTTGTAACTTAGGAATTTCAAGTAGTACTGGTATTGCTGGAGTTTTAGAAAAAGTTTTAAAAGAGGAATACCCACAGTACATCAACAATAAGGAAATCACTATTAAAATTAGTGGTTGTATGAATGCTTGTGGACAACACAATATGGCACAAATTGGTTTCCAAGGAATGTCTATTAAAGTTGGAGAATTATTAGCTCCAGCTGTTCAAGTATTATTAGGAGGAGGAATTTTAGGAAACGGTGAAGGGCGTTTTTCTGATAAAGTAATAAAAATCCCAAGTAAAAGAGGACCAGAAGCTCTTCGATTAATCTTAAACGATTACGATGAAAATGTTGAAGAAGATGAAACGTTCATAAATTATTATAATCGTTTAGGGAAAATTTATTTCTACGATTTATTAAAGCCATTAGCGGACTTAACAAATTTAGACAACAGTGATTTCATTGACTGGGGACATGACGAAAAATACATTAAAGCAATTGGTGTTGGTGAATGTGCCGGTGTTGTAATTGATTTAGTAGCTACATTGTTATTTGAAAGTGAAGAGAAATTAGAAAATGCTGAAGAGTCATTAGCTAAAAAGCAATGGTCGGATAGTATTTATTATTCCTACACTGCTTTAGTAAACACTGCAAAGGCATTATTAACTGCAGAAGGAGTTAAAACAAATACCCAAACAGGTATTATTAAATCTTTTGACGAACATTTTGTAGCTAATAAAGCTTTTGAGCTAACAGGAACATTCAATGAATTGGTATTCCAATTAAAAGAAAATGAGCCAACTGTTCAGTTTGCTACAAATTACTTAGCCGATGCGAAAGCCTTTTACAAAAAAGTAGATGAATTTAGAGCTGCTCAAATATTACAAAGCAACTAAATGGGATTTAATTAAAATATTAGTTAAGAAGTTGAATGTATTAAGAAATAGCGAGTGAAAAAACGGAATTGCTAAGCGAAGCTTTAAGCATGAAGTTTTGACAACGAGTGATGCAAAGCAATTTCCTAAATACAAACTTGATTTTTTAGTTCGTTTTGTATCAAGACAAAATGAACAAAAGGCTTTTTAAACATAATGATTCTTGAATCATTTTTGAATTATGAAAACAGAGATAAAAAAACATAACCAGCAACCTAAACTTACAGTAGTTGGTGCAGGTCCAGGAGACCCAGATTTGATTACATTAAAAGCTATAAAAGCACTTAAAAGTGCCGATGTAGTTTTGTATGACGCCTTAGTAAATGAAGAGTTACTTGATTACGTTAACCCAAATGCTGAATTAGTATTTGTAGGGAAACGACGTGGGTGTTACAAATACCAACAAGAACAAATCAATGAACTTATTGTTGCAAGAGCAAAATCTGACGGACATGTAGTACGTTTAAAAGGTGGCGACCCGTTTATATTTGGTCGTGGTGCTGAAGAAATGGAATATGCGGCAAGTTTCGGATTAGAAACAGCAGTAGTCCCTGGTATATCTTCTTCATTAGCAGTACCTGCTTATCAGAATATTCCATTAACAAAACGTGGTAGCACAGAAAGTTTTTGGGTAATTACAGGAACTACTAAACAACATAAATTATCAGAAGATGTTGCTTTAGCAGCAAAATCTAATGCTACAGTAGTGATATTAATGGGGATGGCTAAACTACCTGAAATTGTAAAATTATTTCAATCAGAAGGAAAAAATCAGTTGCCTGTAGCCATCATTCAAGATGGTACAACTGTAAGAGAAAAAGTAGGAATTGGTACTGTGGATACTATTGAAAAAGTAGTTTATGAAAATGAACTATCCAATCCTGCAATAATTGTTTTTGGAGAAGTGGTAAGTCATAGAGCGCAATTAGCAAAAGTTAAAAGCGAAGTAATTACAAAAGAACTGGTATTATGATTAAAGAAGAACAAAACGAGTTATATCCTATCTTCTTGAAAGTACATCAACTAAATGTATTGATTATTGGAGGAGGAAATGTGGCATTAGAAAAGTTAGGCTTTTTACTAAAATCAAGCCCTAAAGCAAGAGTTACATTACTAGCTAAAGAATTTGATACTGAGTTATTGACTTTAGCTAAAAAACACAACGTGATAATAAAACAAGGTGCTTATCATTATTTTGCTTTACAAAATCAACATTTGGTTATTGGAGCAACTAATGACACTACCGTAAATAGAACAATACAAAAAGAAGCTAAAGTCCGAAATATCTTAGTAAATATTGCTGATACCCCTGAATTGTGTGATTTCTATTTAGGAGGAATTGTCACTAAAGGAAATGTAAAAATAGCCATTTCTACTAACGGAAAATCTCCTACAATGGCAAAACGATTGCGTCAGCTATTTGAAGAAGTTATTCCAGATGACATCAATTCATTAGCAGAAAATTTAAATAGCTATAGGCAAACTTTAAAAATAAGTTTTAAAGAAAAAGTTGCCCACTTAAATCAATTAACCAAAAGTTTAATAACAGAATAAAATGATACATACAGATATACTTATAATCGGAGCAGGACCAGTTGGAATGTTCACCGTTTTTGAAGCAGGATTATTAAAATTACGTTGTCATTTAATTGATGTATTACCTCAAGCTGGAGGGCAATGTTCAGAAATATATCCTAAAAAACCAATCTATGATATCCCAGCATACCCTGAGGTATTAGCAGGTGATTTAATAGATAATTTAGCAGCACAAATAAAACCTTTTGAGCCAGGGTACACTTTAGGTGAGAGAGCTGAAACTATCGAAAAACAAGAAGATGATGGCCATTTTATTGTTACAACTAATAAAGGAACAAAGCATAAAGCACCAGTAGTTTTTATTGCTGGTGGATTAGGTTCGTTTGAGCCAAGAAAACCACCTATTGAAAACATCGCGAGTTATGAAGATAATGGTGTTGAATATATTATTAGAGACCCAGAGTTTTATCGCAATAAACGTGTGGTAATTTCTGGAGGAGGTGACTCTGCTTTGGATTGGTCTATCTTTTTAGCTGATGTAGCTTCTGAAGTATCATTAGTTCACCGTCGTAATGATTTCAGAGGAGCATTGGATTCTGTTGAAAAAGTAGTTGAATTATCTAAAGCTGGTAAAATAAACTTAATCACTGAAGCTGAGGTAAAAGAAATTCATGGTGAAGGACATGTAAATGGTGTAACTATCAAACATAAAACTGAAGGAGACATTGTAAAAGAATGTGACCATTTTATTCCTTTATTTGGTTTATCACCAAAATTAGGTCCTATCGGAAACTGGGGATTAGATATTGAAAAAAATGCAATTAAAGTAAATAACGCATTGGATTACAGTACCAACATCCCTGGTGTTTATGCCATTGGTGATGTGAATACATACCCTGGAAAGCTGAAATTAATATTATGTGGATTTCATGAGGCAACTATTGCTGTACAATACGCATATAAATTAATAAATCCAGACAAAAAATTCGTAATGAAATATACTACTGTAGGTGGTGTAGAAGGTTTTGATGGAACTAAGAAAGTGGCTAAAAAATCGGAAGTTATTAAAATCAATATTGAACCAAAAGTTCCAGCTTTAGAGGTGTAATATTTTATTTAACAAATAACTTTCTCCATATTTTCCTCTCCCTCTGGGAGAGGACTAAGGCGAGGGATTTTCATACAATAATTCGCCTTCAATTTTAAATCGAAGTTAAAAAACATATTAAAAAGTCAGACTGAGCTTGTCGAAGTCTTTAAATTCAACTAAATGTCAGATATAACACTACACATCACAGACCGAGAAGGTAAACAACATCAGGTATTAGCACCTACCGATATGGCCATGAACCTTATGGAGGTAGTTCGTTCCTATGAACTTGTACCTGAAGGGACAATAGGTGTTTGTGGAGGGATGGCTATGTGCGCTTCTTGTCAATGCTATGTGCAATCTGAACACGAATTACCCGAAATAGAGTATGACGAAGAGGCTATACTAGCTGAAGCTTTTCATGTAGAAGATAATTCACGTTTAGGCTGTCAGATAGCAATAACAACAAAACTAGAAGGTTTAAAAATTCAATTAGCTCCTGAAGAGTTATAAGTTAAAAATACTATGGCAATAATAATTACAGACGAATGTATTAATTGTGGTGCTTGCGAACCAGAATGCCCAAATACTGCAATATACGAAGCAAGTGATGACTGGAAATTTTCTGATGGAACTTCATTAAAAGGTGATTTAGTATTAACAAACGGAAAAACCGTTAATGCTGATGATGCTCAAGAACCAATAAGTGATGAGGTGTATTACATTTCTCCAGATAAATGTACAGAATGTAAAGGTTTTCATGATGAACCCCAATGTGCAGCTGTATGCCCTGTAGATTGCTGTGTTCCTGACGAAAATCACATAGAAACAGAAAATGAATTATTACAAAAACAACAATTTTTACACCCAGAATAAAAATGAATGCAATACAACTCGATCAAAAAAAGAAAACCTATAATATTAGTTTAAAAGATTCAGTTGATTTATTTTCTAAACAGTTATTTTTCTCACTTTTTGACGAAGAATATCAGCAAATGCATTTCAAATCAATTGAAGATAGCTTTATTACTATAACTTCAAAATTATCAATATCAAATCCAGGAAAATTGTGGGCTAAATTCCTAACTAAATTAACCGTAATAAAAAAACTGCTTGTCTTAGATGCCTTAGCTGCCTATGAAAATGATCCAGCTGCTAAAAGTTTAGAAGAAGTATATTTGGCTTACCCTGGTTTTCATGCAATAGCAATTTATCGCTTAAGTCATGAATTATTTTTGCTTGACACACCAATTATCCCACGTATGATGAGTGAATATGCGCATGGATTAACTGGAACTGACATACATCCTGGAGCAAGTATAGGTGAATCTTTTTTTATCGACCATGCTACTGGAGTTGTTATTGGGGAAACTTCTATTATTAAAAACAATGTAACTATTTACCAAGGAGTCACTTTGGGTGGTATTCAAGTAAAGAAAAGTCTAAGTACCACAAAAAGACACCCCACAATTCAAGATAATGTAACAATTTATGCTAATGCAACCATTCTTGGAGGTGATATTACTATTGGAGCAAATAGCATTATTGGTGCAAATGTATGGATTACAAAATCTATCGAAAAAAACTCAATAGTTACTCATTACTCAGAAATTAACATCAAAACAAAAAATGATTCAATCTAAAAATATAACAGACCAAATAGGAAATACTCCATTAGTAGAAGTTACTAATATTCTTCAAAAAAAAGGAGTTCGCCTATTTTTAAAATTAGAAGGAAATAATCCTGGAGGAAGCGTAAAAGACAGAGCTGCTTTTAACATGATCAATCAAGCTCTACTTCGTAGCGATATCAAAAAAGGAGATACTTTAATTGAAGCAACTAGTGGTAATACTGGTATTGCTTTGGCATCCATATCTCGTTTATTAGGATTAAAAATGATTTTAGTAATGCCTGAAAATTCTACTGTTGAACGTGTAAAAACAATGCGTGCTTATGGCGCTGAAGTTATTTTAACTTCCTCTGAAATTGGAATTGAAGGCGCAAGAGATTATGCCTTAGCACAACAAAAAGAAAAGGGATATCATATTCTTAATCAATTTGCAAACCCTGACAATTGGAAAGCTCATTATAAAACTACAGGTCCGGAAATCTGGAAAGCTACTAACGGTCAAATCACTCACTTTGTATCTGCTATGGGAACTACAGGTACAATCATGGGCGTATCTACATATTTAAAAAAACAGAACAAAAACATTATAATTGTTGGAGCACAACCTACAGATGGATCAAAAATTCCTGGTATTAGAAAATGGCCAGAAAAATATTTACCACAAATATTTGACAAATCAAAAGTAGATCAAGTTATAGAAGTTAGTGAAGAAGAAGCAAAAAACATGACTCAAAAACTCGCAAAAGAAGAAGGTATATTTGCAGGGATGAGTAGTGGTGGCGCAGTCGCTAGTGCATTAAAACTTGCAAACACTATCGAATCAGGAGTCATTGTAAGTGTTATATGTGATCGTGGTGACAGGTACCTATCTTCTCCCCTTTTCGTATAAAATAAAATGTTTTTTGTCTAAAAACTAGGTTTAGTACCATTTTATTCCTTTACTTTGTACCCAGTAAGTTCATTATCTTATTAATTGTTATCCAGAAAGGCGGAGGGATTAGACCCATTGAAGCCTTGGCAACCCTTTATCTTTTAAAGAAGGTGCTAAATTCTACCACATGTTTACATGGGATAGATAACACAGATTTTATTTCTATAAATCTCTACTTTTTTGATAACTTTTATTTGGGCGTCCCCTTCGGGTCGGGCTTTCCTCTGTATCTTTTTATGCAATTACTTTGTTACCAAAGTTAATTACTAAAAAAGGATGCCGTTGCAATCCCTAACGCAAAATGAACTCATTTATTTAGTAAAGAAACAAGACTATCACAATGTGATAGTCTTAAATCTAAAAAATTATGAGTACAATACATCAAGAATTACAAAAACGAATCCTCATACTCGATGGAGCAATGGGAACTATGCTTCAGGCGTACAAGTTTACTGAAGAAGATTTTAGAGGAGAACGTTTTAAAGACTTCCCTGTTCCTTTACAAGGGAATAACGATTTATTGTCAATAACACAACCACAAGCTATTAAAGATATACATGCAAAATATTTTGCTGCTGGAGCTGATATAGTTGAAACCAATACATTCTCAGGAACTACCATTGCTATGGCTGATTACCAAATGGAAGATTTGGTCTATGAACTGAATTATCAATCAGCTAAAATAGCAAAAGAAGTTGCAGACAAATTTACTCAGTTAACCCCTGATAAACCTCGATTTGTAGCAGGGTCTATTGGTCCTACAAACCGAACCGCTAGCATGTCCCCGGATGTAAATGACCCGGGGTACAGAGCGGTAACATTTGATGAATTGCGTATCGCTTATAAACAGCAAACGGAAGCTTTACTAAATGGTGGGGCTGATATTTTATTAGTAGAAACAGTTTTTGATACACTTAATGCTAAGGCCTGTTTATTTGCTATTGAAGAAGTAAAAGAAGAACGAAATATTGATGTCCCCATCATGTTAAGTGGAACAATTACGGATGCTTCTGGTAGAACCTTATCTGGACAAACAGCTGAAGCATTTTTAATATCGGTATCACACATCCCATTATTATCGGTTGGATTTAATTGTGCTTTAGGAGCTAACTTACTACAACCACATTTAGAAGCTATTGTCAATAAAACAGATTTTGCCGTTTCTGCTCACCCTAACGCAGGATTACCAAATGCATTTGGCGAATACGATGAAACGCCTGAGGAAATGACCGAGCAAATTGAAGAATATTTTAAAAAGAACTTAATCAATATTATTGGAGGGTGTTGTGGTACAACACCTGAACATATTACAGCTATAGCTAATGTAGCTGCTAAATATCAACCTAGAGTAGTTAACATAGAGGCATAATGAAGAGTGAGCAAAAAAAACACATGAAACTTTCAGGGTTAGAACCTTTAGTCCTGAATGAACATAGCAACTTTATTAACGTTGGAGAACGTACCAATGTCGCAGGTTCTCGTAAATTTTTACGTTTAATTAAAAATGAAGAGTTTGATGAAGCCTTAGCTATTGCACGTCACCAGGTTGAAGGAGGTGCACAGATTATCGACATTAATATGGATGATGGTTTAATTGATGGAAAAGAAGCTATGGTTCGTTTTTTAAACTTAATCGCTGCTGAACCAGATATTTGCCGAGTACCAATTATGATTGACAGCTCAAAATGGGAAATCATTGAAGCTGGGTTACAAGTTGTACAAGGAAAATGTGTAGTAAACTCCATCTCGTTAAAAGAAGGAGAAGAAAAATTTATAAAAGAAGCAACCCTAATTAAACGTTATGGTGCCGCTGTAATTATTATGGCTTTTGACGAAGTTGGACAAGCCGATAATTATCAACGTCGTGTTGAAATTGCCGAACGTTCATATAGAGTATTAGTAGATAAAATAGGTTTTGCTTCAGAAGATATTATTTTCGATTTAAATATATTTCCTGTAGCAACAGGGATGGAAGAACATCGTAAAAATGCTATCGATTTTATTGAGGCTACTCGTTGGGTACGTGAAAACTTACCTAATGCAAGTGTTAGTGGAGGAGTTAGTAATGTTTCTTTTTCTTTTAGAGGGAACAATGCGGTTAGAGAAGCAATGCATTCTGTGTTTTTATATCACGCCATTCAAGCCGGTATGAATATGGGGATTGTAAACCCTGCCATGTTAGAAGTGTATGATGATATCCCTAAGGATTTATTAGAACGCATTGAAGATGTGATTTTAGACAGACGTGATGATGCAACAGAGCGACTATTAGACTTCGCTGAAACAGTGCAAGGAAAGAAAAAAGAGGATGATACTACAAAATTAGAATGGAGAAACTTACCCTTACAGGAACGTATTACTCATGCATTAGTAAAAGGAATAGATACTTTTATAGTTGATGACGCTGAAGAAGCACGTCAATTAGCAGACAAGCCTATTGAAGTTATTGAAGGTAACTTAATGATAGGAATGAATGTCGTTGGTGATTTATTTGGTGCAGGAAAAATGTTCTTACCACAAGTAGTAAAATCAGCTCGTGTAATGAAAAAAGCTGTTTCCTATTTGAATCCATTTATTGAAGAGGAAAAAGGTGAAGAGCAAAAAGCTTTGGGTAAAATATTAATGGCTACCGTAAAAGGAGATGTTCATGATATTGGTAAAAACATTGTAAGCGTAGTTTTAGGCTGTAACAATTATGAAATAGTAGACATGGGAGTTATGGTTGCTCCAGAGAAAATTATTGAAACAGCTAAAAAAGAGAATGTTGACATCATTGGATTGAGTGGTTTAATAACCCCCTCTTTAGATGAAATGGTGTATTTGGCCAAAGAAATGGAGCGACAAGATTTCTCAGTACCATTGTTAATTGGTGGCGCTACTACCTCTAAAGCACATACCGCTGTTAAGATAGATCCGGAATACAAAAATGCTGTGGTACATGTAAACGATGCTTCAAGAGCAGTTACTGTTGTAGGTGATTTATTGAATAAAAAGACGGCTAATGAGTATGTTACTAAACTGAAAAAAGATTACGATGAATTCAGAGAGAAATTTTTAAAACGTGGTAAAACAAAAGCTTATATATCAATTGATGAAGCAAGAGAACGAAAATTTAAAATCGATTGGAACACAAGTAATATTGTTAAACCAAAGGAATTAGGTATTCAAACTTTTGAACAGTTGAGTTTAAAAGAATTGTTGCCGTTTATAGACTGGAGGCCTTTCTTTA
>Ga0105354_1002586_pt1 | contig 10717 bp, 7 predicted proteins | sample GOMGulsemesocosm_FD_83658 | JGI IMG/M metagenome (GOLD analysis project Ga0105354, IMG submission 83658) | Methane-oxidizing microbial communities from mesocosms in the Gulf of Mexico - GOM9B Gulf of Mexico | ecosystem: Environmental > Aquatic > Marine > Cold seeps | place: USA: Gulf of America...
ATATTGTTGTCTCCTCTTTGTTGGCACCGGTTATTGTGCAGCTGGGTCAGCAAAATGGCTTGATTGTACCGTTAATCGCCGTCCACTTGTTTGTGTTCTATTTCGGAATAATGGCGGACGTCACACCACCGGTAGGCTTGGCCTCCTTTGCGGCAGCCGCCGTATCCGGAGGAGATCCCATCAAAACTGGTTTTGTAGCGTTCTTCTATAGTTTAAGAACAGCGGCCTTGCCTTTCTTGTTTATCTTTAATACAGATTTGCTATTAATTGATGTGACTTGGGCGGAGGGGATATTTGTCTTCATTGTGTCTACCGTGGCTATCTTGGTATTTGCCGCATCGACGCAAGGCTTTTTCTTTGCCAAAAACCGCTGGTATGAATCAGTATTGTTATTGCTGATTGCCTTTACGCTGTTTAGACCGGGCTATTGGATGGATATGATATCGCCACGTTATGATGTCGTACCACCTGCGCAGATCGCTCAAGCAATGAAAGATACGCCTGCAGGCCAGGAAATGCGTTTTACCGTGTTAGGTGAGGGCGATGCTGGTGGTGAGCGTGAATTTGTTATTGTATTGCCTGTAGGTGAAGGTGATAGCGCTCAGGAGAAGCTTGAGAGCTCTGGTCTTACGATCATTGAAGACGGTGGCAAGTACATTGTTGATGATATTGGTTATGAGAGTGCCGCGCAAACAGCAGGGCTTGATTATGATCAGCAGATCTTAAAAGCCTGGGTGCCAATTGATCACTTGCCAAAGCATTTAATGTATATACCAGCATTGTTGGTATTGGGCTTGATTATAGCTATTCAGCGTAGAAGATATCGGCTCGTTAAAGATGATCAGCCCAATGGGCTTTCAGCAGCTGCGAGCGAAGTATAAATCTTGATCAAACGTGCTGCCGGGTTGTCATTAACTCACCTGGCAGCTACGCAGTTGGAATTACTTTTAATTCCTGCGGCGTTTAGGGGGTATGGATGTTCAAAAAAGTATTAGTGCCTGTCGATTTGCAGGATACAGATTTCTGTTTAAATGCGTTAAAAATAGCCTTGCGCGAGGTGAGAGCGGATGATTGCGAACTGCACCTTATTACGGTAGTGCCCGGTTACAATAACTCTATTGTGTCTTCTTTTTTTAGTGAGAAAGACCATAAAGAAGGGCTTAAAAGAGCCGCGCAAGCGTTGATGGATTTTGCTGCGCAAACTCTTGAAGATGATATAAAGCCAACGCTAAAAGTACATGAAGGATCTGCACCTGAAGAGATCAATAAGTATGTGCGTAAAGAGGGGATTGACTTGGTCGTCATGCGAGCGCATCAACGCAGTAAGATTAATGAGTTCTTGCTTGGTTCTGTTTCTGCACGAGTAGTAGAGCGCGCTTACTGTTCGGTGTTTGTATTGAAAGATTGAGAAAACGGCCTGCGGGCCGTTTTTTTTGGCAAAGATAGTTCTGTCTTGCGAAGACATGAATGCTCTGAGAAGGGCTTACCCCCCTAGTCTTGGCTATTCAAGCATAAATGAGAAGGCAATTAATGTCTCTTGCTCTGTCTCAATTTGACCTTGGTAATTGCTGCTTAACGTGTCTAGCCTGTCTTCTAGAGCCTTAAGCCAGCTGTGTTCTTGTTGGTCTTGGCCTGATTTTCCGTGGATTGCAATGCACAGCCTTTGCTGACGAAAATGAATATTTAGTAGTAAGTTGTTGCCGTCCGCCTTGTAAATAGCTATTTCTAACAGTGTCAGTAGCAAAGTATTCAACCATTGCTGCTCTAAGTGAAGGGTGCGCGGTGTATTATCAGTTATCTGGTAATCGGCAATCCAGTGTTCGCGTTTGGCTTGATTTAAATAGCTGCTTATTAAAGTGTCTAATGTGTCGACAAGGTTAAGCTTGTTCTGCTCTTTATTGGTAATAGGCTGCAATAGGTTGTTTAATCTGATGACGTGGGCGCATTGAGCGTTTAAATTTGTCGCTATGTCGGCAATCATCGGTTTGTGGTTAAATTGCAATAAATCGTTGGAGAGTGATTGCATGGGCGCAAGCTTGCGCCCCAAAAACGCAGCGACTTCATTTAACGTTTGGCTTGTGAGGGGGGGAGATGTGGCTGGTTTAATGGGATTTAAGCTGTTTTTAGCGCTGAATATATCCCTAAAAGACCGTAGGGCGACAACGACTGAGGTGAGTAATCTAGAGGCTGAAAGCTCAGCTTTGCTTAAATAGTCGTTGATATCATAATCGATAATGACTTCAGCTTCAGGAGCAAAGCCTGGGTGACCCGTGCGTAATATGATTCTGATGTCGCTGTTGCATAGGTCTTTGCGTATATAGTTGACCAAATTTAAGCCGGCATTGTCGGTTTCCATGACGACATCGAGCAAAATCACGCATATATCACTGTGCTTATTTAATAATGATTTTGCTTGAGCGCTAGAGCTGGCGTTAATTAGTTCGATCTCTCTGTTTTCAAATTCGTAGCCGCGAAACACCATGCGAGTAATACTGTGAATGCCTTCGTCATCGTCAACAACAAGCACTTTCCAAGGGGGGGTAGTCATTAATTTGCTCTTATTAAATGTCGGTGGCCGGTTAATAAAGATAAACTAGGCAAAGCCTAAATCATCAAGGGGGTACTCTATACCCCTTGGTATGTAACTTTATCAGAGTTATTTATCTCGGGGGAATTATTATTTTTTGCTGAGCCAGTTGAGAGCTAGGTAGTCCATTTATTGTGTAACGCTGTCTTTTTCTCTTTGCACAATAAGCTAAGTGCAGGGTTCTGGGTAGCTAAAATTTTCGAATAATAGTGATAGTACACTATTTTATGATGTAGGTGCCCAAAGCTTTCTAGGCTTTCAAATGCTGACTCAAATTGAGCGATCGCAGTTTGTTTAGTTGAAAAAACACTGAGAAAAATGGCGTTAGTGATCTGGTATTGAGCACTAAAGTTTTCGCAGCTCAAAGTCTGCCAAATTTTAAATCGAGTGATTTGCGCATCAAATCTAGACTCTTGCGTAGAGTGGCGTCTTGTTTCTGTACAATCATCAAGGCAGTGTAAGCGCATAATAGTGCAAATAAAAACGGCTTCAGTCGCTAGATATTCGCTGGTTATTTCACTCTCTAACTGTTTATCCCAGTACTGCATGCTTGGCCATTTAGAGTATTCAAATCTGTAGAAGGCACTAAATAACTCGGCAAATGCGTGAGTACTGCTAAGGTATTTTATCGCTCGATTATTGGCTATGGATTTGGGCGTGCGTATTGATTGGCAAGTATTGAAGATATTTTGTATCGCCTTGCGAGCGTTTTGATGTGAGCCTGGATTGAGTTGCTCTAGTATAGACAAGTTTTCGCTCTCAATAACGCTCAGAGGAGTGCCGCAGCAAAGCTTGAGTTGTTGTTGTATGACTAAGCTTTGCACTAGTGATTTGTCGGTAGGGCTCACCGGCGATTTTGTTCCAAAAAAATCCTCTTGTATTAATGATTTAATGGGTTTTAGCCAGTGATATAATTTATGTTTAAGGATGAGTTCGCAGGATTTTTGATGTGTAACGCTATGTCTACTGGCAAGTATGAGGGATTTTTGCGAAAAGGTTTTTGCGGTTTTTAAATCCCCACTAAACCAGCAGCAGATCCAGGCAAAGTGTGCGCAGGCAAAAGCGCTGTAATAGTCATCGGGGTTAGTTTGGCAGAGTTTTAGCATATCGCTAATGATGCCTGCTGCTTGTAAAGGTTGTTGTGCTTGCAGGTAAGTTTGAGTGATCTTCTGCAGTATCTTTAATTGATTAGTGCTTTGCGCTGACAGGGGCTGGTGTTTTAGTGTGTGGGGGAGAAGCTTTCGAGTGGGCTCGAATGCTTCCAGTTGTGCGCTAATACTCGATAGTATTTGGCTATCATCTTTTTTTAAATCGCTTAAGTTGCAATGGTGTTGTGCACTGCGGTGCAGTAGTAGTAAGGCTTGATCTAGCTGGTTAATTTCTATGAGCAAATCTGCGGCTGTTGTGCTTAAGTTTACGCTTTGCTGTTGCGATAGTGGTAGTTTTTGTAAATTGATTAACTGTTGATGGGCTGCATCAAAGTAAGCGAGTTTAATCCACAGAGAAAGTTGCTCAATTTGTAAGTCTTTTAGTATGCTGCTTTCACTGTTTATGTGTTGATAGCAATGGATGGTGAGTGTGTAAACCTTGTTGAGTAGGGTAGGTGTTAGGGTGTGTTTATCGAGTAATCGCTCGCTGTATTTTCTTAAGCGGTTTATTTGCTCTGGGGACAGCAGGCTTATGTTGCATAAGTCGAAATGTTTAACCGCTAAAGTGTGCGAATGTTGTGTTTGGTAATAACTTGCGATACGAAAGTGTAATTCCGTGCTGTGTTGAGCGCTGATCGTTTTATTTATTTCAGAGGCAACTTCCTGTGGGATAAACTCAATACAAGTGTCAGTGCTCTCTGCTTTATCGATGCTAGCAATAAGTTGCTGTTGCTGTGCTGGCCATAAATAAATGCTGAGCCTAGCAATAGTATTACCACTGATTTGAGCGAGCTTTTCTATCGGGGTGGGACTGTGGAAAATTTGCTCCGTTAAGGCGCAGAGGCTAAGCAGTTGGCGACTGAAATGACTGATGTTGCCCAGTCGTGTAGCTATTTGAGCGTTGAGCTGGTTGTTATCAAGCTTGCTGTACCAGGCTTGATTGCCTGCATCTGAGATAGCTTGCGGAAGCTCGCTATTCTTTTGCAGTTGTTTTCTGTAGAGGCTAGGTGAAGTGTTCATCCAGCGCTTAAAAGCTTTTTGAAATGCTGACAAATTTGAAAAGCCGAGTTTGTAGGCGATTTGGCCGAAGTTTAGTGTAGGCTGAGTCATTAGTTGAATACAGGTTTCGCGCCGTACAGTGTCGTAAATGCTTTGAAAACTGGTGTCGAGCTCGCTCAATTTGCGCTGGAAAGTTCGCAGGCTCATATTGAGATTCTCTGCCACTTGCTCTCTTCTGATAGCGAGCGTATCACTGGATTGCGCACTGTGAATTAGCTGTCTAATTTGGTGTTTTGTCTGAGCGATAATTGCTTGTTTATGCGCGCTTTTAAGTTGCAGGGAATCTGCGTATTGGCAGTGAAGCTGATGCATTTCTGGATTGGCTTCTAGACAATTTAAGCTCATGTATTGGCTGCTGAAAACTAGTTGAGCTTTACTTTGAGAAAATTTAACCTGCGTGGCCAACTGTCGGTAGTGAAGTTGATCATCGTTGCCTGGGAAATCAAAGTGTACGCTTTTAGCGGGGATAGTTCTGCCGGTGAGCCATCGCGGCCAATTTAATAGGCAGGCAATAAAAAACTCCGTCACCGCTGGCGTGTTTTTAGCGAATTCAACTTGCAGTACGCAATCTTGGTGGTGGTGGATGATTTGTAGTTGGATGTCTTCGTAAACCAGCGAGAAATAATCCCCTAGCATTTGATAGGCATCTTGTAGGGTGTTGGCAGTGGACATAATAAAGCCCAGACAGCCTAGAGTTCTGGGCTCTGTTGCTTGTGCAGCCTGTATGGGGAGTTTTGTGTTGCCTGTATCATCTATGAGCTTTGTCAGTAATGCCTCGAATGCGTCGATAGAGTGTCGCTGGCCGGGTATGTCGATACTGCTGTGCGCAATCGAGCTTCCCTCTAGCGCTTTTTCAGCGCTAATACCTTGGTGTTGAGCAAGTTGTAGCAATGCGTGGATCAATTTGGCGTTAAAGCTTGCTGTTGGCTTGTTGGTTGTTGGCATAGTAGGAGGTAAGCTGCGTATTAATTAGATTTACATGTTAGTATTTCTGCAACTAAATTGCATTATAATGTGCCGAGAGTTTTATATTGTGTTTGTGGGCAATCGAAAAGGTGACGAGAGGTGAGTTCAGTGTGGGCTAAAAAGGTGTTGGCTGTTTGTATGTTGTTGCTGGCGGGTACGGTGAGTGCAGAGGTTCTGCGGGTTGGGATGCCGGCGCCTGGTCAGGTGCCTTTTATGTGGACTGATAAATCTGGAGCGATAACAGGAATTTATGCTGACGCACTGCGGGCGATTGCCTTTGATATGAAAATAAAGCTCAAATTTGTCCCTTTGTCTCAGGCGCGTTTGAATAGGCTGTTTTTAGATGGTGAGATTGACCTTGAGATCGGCGTGCCGGCTGATACCCCAGGTAGCCAAGCCATGCAGCAAGTTTCACTGTTTTCGCGCCCTTTTGGCTATGCCAATGAAGTGGTCGTCTTTGATCCTAAGTTGCACTTTCCCGCGTTTATTTTAAAAGACCTTAAATCCAAAGAAGTGGCGGTGGTTAGAGGGGCGACTGCACCGGATTATATAAAGCGCGAAAATTTTGCATCGCCACTGCAAATCGCCAAACGGGTTGATCGCGGCTGGAGTGAGGTGGGCTTAATGCGAGAGGCACCCGCTATGCACTTTAAGGCGTATTTGGGTTTGAAATATAAAATATCGCTACCATACGCTAGTTATCCAATCGGTTTCAGATTGCATTCTCAGCGCGAAGCATTGCTTATAAAGTTAGATAGCAGTATTGAAAAGCTTGAAAACCAAGGGGTGTTTGAAGAGATTGTCTGTAAATATTTGTGCGGGAACTAAACGGGATAGAGAACTTTGAGGATTCAGGCTAGACCTAATTAATGTTTAATAAATGGTGCCGACACCAAGAGTCGAACTCGGGACCTACTGATTACAAGTCAGTTGCTCTACCAACTGAGCTATGTCGGCGGCACATTCATTAAAATTGTATTTGAAATGGTGCCGACACCAAGAGTCGAACTCGGGACCTACTGATTACAAGTCAGTTGCTCTACCAACTGAGCTATGTCGGCATTTCAAATACATCCCAATTAAGCGTTATAAACTAACTGCTTGTGCTCAATCGAGGGCGCAAATGATAATGGGGTATGTGTCTGGTTGCAAGCAAAACATGTTAATTTTTTAGACTTTTTTAAAAGTGTTTAAAAGCTGTGCTAATTCAAAGCCGCCGCAATCAGTTCACGGGTGTATTTTTCTTTTGGCTGCTCAAAAATTTGTTGGCTTTCTCCCGCTTCAATCACTTTCCCCGCACGCATCACTAGTACTTTATGGCTCATCGCTTTCACCACATGTAAATCATGGCTGATAAAAATATAGCTAAGTTGATACTTTTCTTGCAGGCGACGCAGTAGTTCTATAATTTGAATTTGAATCGTGCGATCTAGGCTAGAGGTTGGCTCATCTAAGATGATAAACTTTGGCCTTAATATCAGGGCACGGGCGATAGCTATACGCTGGCGCTGGCCCCCTGAAAACTCATTGGGGTACCGCTCACGCCAATCGGGGTCTATTTCTACTTCACGCATAACTTCGATAATGCGTTGCTCGCGCTGTGCCTCGTCTCCCCACTGGTGAATTTCTAAGCCCTCGCCAATGATTTCACCCACTGACAATCGTGGACTTAAGCTGCCATAGGGGTCTTGGAATACTACCTGCATTGAACGCCGGTGTTGACGCATCTCACGATGTGATAGCCCTTGAATCTTGTGGCCTAAAAAAACAATCTCCCCCTCACTGGCGATCAGCTGTAAAACAGCTTTTGCCAAGGTCGATTTTCCTGAACCACTTTCACCGACAATGCCTAAGGTCTCACCTTGTGGCAGTGAAAAGCTAATGCCGTCTACGGCTTTGAAATGAGCGACTGTGCGCCTTAATACCCCCTGTTTTATTGGGAACCAAATTTTAAGTTGTTCAACATCCAGCACCGGCTCTTGAGTGTTAGCAGGCGCGGGTGAACCACTGGGGGCTGCTGACAGTAAACGTTGAGTATATGGATGAGTCGCTGATGTAAATATAGCTACTTTGTCGCCCCTTTCGACGATACGACCAGATTCCATAACAGACACTTTATCGGCAATCTTTTTTACCACGCCTAAGTCATGAGTTATGAAGAGCACAGCCATGCCTGTTTCGCGCTGCAGATCGATAATCAGCTGTAGAATCTGCTGCTGTACAGTGACATCCAAAGCGGTGGTTGGCTCATCGGCAATCAATAATTTCGGCTTGTTTACCAGTGCCATAGCAATCATGATCCGCTGGCGCTCGCCTCCGGAAAGTTGATGCGGCAGTACCTTAAGTTTTTGAGTGGGATCACGAATGCCTACTTTTTCTAAGTATTTTAAAGCCAGCGTAGCGGCCTTTGATTTTGTGCATATTTGATGCAGTAAAATCATCTCTGTTAGCTGTTTTTCAATACAATGCAGAGGATTTAAAGAGGTCATCGGTTCTTGAAATATCACGCTTATTTCATTGCCGCGTAACGCTCGCAGGGTCTTTTCGCTGGCTGTTGTTAGATCATTGTAAGTTAAATCGCTATCACACCAGTTAACCTCGCCACTGATGATCTTTAGAGGCGGGCTATCTAGCAGTTGCACAATGCTCATGGCGCTGACCGACTTACCTGAACCGCTCTCTCCGACTAATGCGTGAATTTCACCCGCGTGAATTGATAAGTCAAAATCGAACACAACTTGTTTAGTATTGTTGTTTGCGCTAAAGCCTAAATTAAGTGCCTTAATATCCAGTAGCGGCTTTTTAGAGGCTGTCATTAATAGCTGCTCCTTGGGTCAAATGCATCGCGGACTGCTTCGCCAATAAATACCAACAGTGATAACATGAAGCCGAGTATTAAAAACGAAGAGAGGCCGAGCCAGGGAGCGTGTAAATTGGCTTTTCCTTGCGCGAGAATGTCTCCTAGGGAAGCAGAACCCGGTGGTAGCCCGAAGCCTAAAAAATCCAGTGACGTTAAAATAGTCACAGAACCTGATAAAGTAAATGGCATAAAAGTAAGGGTAGCAACCATCGCGTTAGGGAGGATGTGTTTAAACATCAATCGCGAATCACTCATGCCTAGCGCTCGGGCTGCTTGCACGTATTCCAAATTGCGCCCACGTAAAAATTCAGCGCGCACCACGCCCACAAAGCCCATCCAAGAAAATAATAACACAAAGAGTAATAACCAACCGATGCTCGGCGTAATGACACTGAGCATGATAATGAGAATAAACAGCGAGGGCATACTGCTCCAGATCTCAATAATACGCTGAAAAAACAAATCGACCTTGCCACCGTAAAAGCCTTGTACAGCCCCTGCTGCCACACCGATGATCGCTGAGATAATAGTGACCGCAAACCCAAACAAGACAGAGACTCTAAAGCCATAGAGAATCCCTGCGAGTACATCACGTGCCTTATCGTCGGTACCTAACCAATTATTTTGATCAGGGGGGCTTGGCGCAGGGGAGGGTAAGTCGTAGATAATGGTGTCAAAGCTATAGGGGATAAGCGGCCATATTGTCCAGCCTCCTTTTTCTGCTATGAGCTCTTGAATATAAGGGTCTTTGTAATCGGCATTGATATCTAAATCCCCGCCAAAATCTGTCTCGCTATAATCAATAAATACCGGGAAATAGACTTGCTGGTTATAACTAATAAATAGTGGTTTGTCATTGGCGATGAATTCAGAGAACAGCGATAAGGTAAAAATAAGGGTGAAAATCCAGAAGCTAAAATAGCCACGACGGTTCGCTTTAAATTTTAGCCAACGTTTTTGATTAAGGCTCAAGCTTGTCATAGGTTAGCTGGCCTCAAAATTGATGCGCGGGTCGACAACACTGTACATAAGGTCTGAGAGAATACTCATCAACAGGCCCATTAGGCCAAAGATGTACAAAGTGGCAAATATAACAGGGTAGTCCCGCGCCAGGGTGGCCTCATAGCCTAATAAGCCTAAGCCATCGAGAGAAAAGATTACCTCGATTAATAAAGAGCCGGTAAAAAAGATACCGATGAACGCCGCCGGAAAGCCGGCAATAATAATCAGCATGGCATTTCTGAATACATGCCGATACAAAATACTGTTTTGGCTAAGCCCTTTTGATTTCGCGGTGATCACATACTGTTTGTGAATTTCATCTAAAAAGCTGTTTTTAGTGAGCATAGTGAGGCTGGCAAATCCACCGATGGTCATCGCCACTACCGGTAAAAACATGTGGTTGAAATAATCGAGTATTTTATCGGTGTTCGACAGTTGATCAAAGTTGTTGGAAACAATACCGCGCAGCGGAAATATGTCGTAGTAATTTCCTCCGGCAAACAAAATGATCAGTAGTACCGCGAACAAAAAAGAGGGTATAGCATTGGCCGCTAAGACAATAGAAGTAGTCCAAATATCAAAGCGGCTGCTGTGTTTTATAGCCTTGCGAATACCTAGAGGTATTGATATCAAATAAACCAGTAAGGTGGTCCAAAGTCCTAGTGATATAGAAACAGGTAAGCGCTCTATAATTAGCTCACTAACGCTGCGGCCACGAAACAAACTATCGCCAAAATCGAACTGTACATAGTCAATTAGCATGTCTAAATAGCGTACATGCAAAGGTTTATCAAAGCCAAATTGTTTTTTTATCGCGTCTATATCTTCCTTGGTGAGACCTATAGACCCTCTGGATCCTTGTCCGCTATTTTTGGACTGCTCTGAGTCTCCCTCAGTGTTATTCCCAGTAATCCTATCCAGCATCGAAGCATTAAGGCCCATTTGCTTGGCTATCATTTGGTCAACAGGTCCACCGGGCGCTATTTGAATTAAAAAGAAATTAATTGTAATAATGGCCAGTAACGTAGGAATGACGAGGATTAGTCTACGTGCTATATAAGCATGCATAGTTAAAACCTAAGCGTTATATTTAAA
>Ga0105354_1002594_pt1 | contig 10704 bp, 8 predicted proteins | sample GOMGulsemesocosm_FD_83658 | JGI IMG/M metagenome (GOLD analysis project Ga0105354, IMG submission 83658) | Methane-oxidizing microbial communities from mesocosms in the Gulf of Mexico - GOM9B Gulf of Mexico | ecosystem: Environmental > Aquatic > Marine > Cold seeps | place: USA: Gulf of America...
GGACGAACTACCCCATCAGAGACATCGAGATAGAACGCGTGGGCACTGCCAACCGATTTCAAAGCAAAAGCATAACCATCTTCTGACCGATCACCTTTATTGTGGACTTCAATCATTCGTAACGCGTGACCAATTGTACGCCTGGATTTCATTACACTTTCATCATTAGCCCGAGCAAATGTCAGTAAGGTCATTATCAAATCCGGCACTAGATTTGGGCTATGCTCTGACAAAACCTTGTCTTCGGTTGCAACGTAAAGCATTACATCACTGTTGATGATTCTGAGGAAAGTCTCTAAAGCCTTATTTACTTTAGCTCTACTTAGTCTGTCCAAGTTGAAGATAGTTAACATAGAACCTGGAGCGATAGCCCCATCGTTGATCAATGTTATGATTTTACCCAGTGCGCCCCCCTCAGCGAGATGTGCCCCATGGTAAGCTGATTTACCTAAGTCGATAAAGCTATCAGTACTTACGGGCAGACCATACGTTTTTGATAATTCGACAAGCTTTGCATCTTCTAATTGTTGTTGAGCTAGACCAGTACCTCGCTCTTGGCTTTTGGATGAAATACGGCTATATGAATAAATTGCTGGCTGAATCATGCTGTCACACAACTGCGGCAGTTAATGTGTATTTTGAATGTGCCGAAGTTATCCGGCAGCTGAACTGTATCGACATCGAGCGATGTTGATTGGTGCATGCTATTTCCCCAAATAGAACCTGATAAGAATTTGCGTGGCAATTGTCAGGTTAACAACGGTTCGGTAATCTCCGCTAAAAGATTACCTAGCCACAAATCGGAGTATACGAGGAAAACAGCGGGGTTTCTGTTATCCAATTGTAATGACTACATACTCAACATCTTTTTCTTTAGCCGTGCAAATTCAATAGCGCTTGATCGTACGGTGAGCTTCACGTGTTCGCTTTCATACTCTTCTTTAGCAACACTCATTTTCGAACGAATCTCACCGATGATACCATTAGCTGTGTAAGGGACGATGACTTCTTCTTCAATCATTTCTTCCTGAGAAACTTTTACGATGTAGTCATACAGGTCGCGGTGTCCCGATGAATACTGACTAGTACCCCGTGGGTTACGTGCTGAGGTGATCATGGCATCAGGAAACTCTGCCATTAGTTCTTTTTGTTGCTCAATGCTCAGTTGATCTGATTTGTTCAGTACCAGTAATTTCTTACTGTTTTCAACACCCACTTCATCTAATACTTCGTGCACTACACCGAGCTGGGTACGAAACGAAGGGTCAGAAGCATCGACAACATATAACAATAATGAAGCATCCTGCGCCTCAGCCAATGTTGAATGAAAAGAGGCGACAAGATCATGTGGTAGCTTTTTAATAAAACCAACCGTGTCTGATACAAGTATTCGCGGTTGAGTGGTGGGAAACAAAGCACGTACTGTGGTATCAAGTGTCGCAAAAAGTTTATTTTCACCTTCAACATCACTGCCTGTGATCGCGCGCATCATTGATGACTTACCCGCGTTGGTATAGCCTACCAAAGCGACGCAAAACAGCTCTGAACGCTGTGTACGCCGACCTTTCATTTCATGTTGGACACTGGCCAACTCTCGTTTAAGCTCTGCTAATTGGTCGCGTACTGCACGGCGATTCAGCTCTAACGTTGTTTCACCTGCGCCTTTACCCATTTGACGTTCTTTATCACCGCATGAGGTTTCGCGAAGTCTTGGTGCTACATAATTAAGACGAGCAATCTCTACTTGTAATTTAGCTGTTTTGGTACGGGCATGGCGGCTAAATATTTCAATAATAATGCCAGTGCGGTCAAATACTTCTACACCTAATTGATTCTCAACATTACGTAACTGAGATGGACTTAAATCACAATCAAATACCACGACATCCGCACAGGCAAACGGAAGATTGTCTGATGGGATATCATTAAAGGCTGCTTCATCAAGTATTTCTTCAAATAAGTCTTCATCCTCTGCACCTTCAACAACACCTTGGTTACCTGTAAGATGCGCTATTTCTGCCAGCTTCCCTAAACCGAGCACATTAACCTTTTTAGTTGAACTCTGCTTTTGAGACTGGGTACCGACGACTTTAAAGCCGAGAGTTGTCACTAAACGGGCAAGCTCTGCAAGTGATTCTGTTGCCTCATCACCTTTAAAATCCGGTGTACAAATAGAAATAAGTAAAGCGTTAGTGCGTGATGCTTTTTCTGTTAGTTGCATAATTTTTTATGTTAGTGCCCTTAATACTGATTGGTATAAGTGCAAACCTAGGTTTTATCTAAAGTAAAGTGATCCTACGCTGTTATAGCTAAGCTTTACAGTGTAAAACACATATATGTATTATTTAGGTATAAATTGACGAGTTGAGTCAACTAAAGGCTAAGCTAAAAGTATATAACTGCTTGTCCGTGAGATTTTCAAATAAAAGTAAAGCTAAGCTATACTGATAGTCAGTAAAAAAATTTAATATTAGGGATGAAAATGAAGAAGTACCTCTTCTTATTTATCGTATTATTATCATTTCAGGTTATCGCTAAGCAACTAGCGCCTATCAGCGTTGGTTGGGAGATATGGTACCCATATCAATATCAAGATAGTAACAATCAGTTAAAGGGTTTAGATGTATTAATTCTGAACGCGATTGCAGAACAAACCTCTGCTAATTTAGCTTATATAAAGCTTCCTTGGAAACGGCACTTAATGTACTTACAAAAGGGAGAAGTTAATATCGCTATGGGGTCTTCGAGAAGTAGAGAACGTGAAGAGTATGCATATTTCACTGATGCTTATCGAGTTGAAGAAGTTAGACTTTTTGTTATTAAAGGTAAAGAAAATGAAATAGAGTTGAATACGCTTACTGATGTAATTGGCAGTAATTACATCGTAGGTATTGAAAGAGGCTACTTTTACGGGGACGAGTTCAAGACTTTAAGCGAGCACCCTACTTTCAAATCTCATTTTAATGAAGTTACAGATCTCAGCCAAAATATTCAAATGCTGTTAAAAGGTCATATTGATGGCCTTTTAGCTGATCCAGTTGCCATGAATACTTATATTGAAATGTTTAACTTACAGGGTAAGTTTTCTCAACATTCTCTCTATATATATCAGGCTGATATCTATTTTATGCTAAGTAAAAACTCTATGTCCTTAGAGGATGTAACTCAATTTAATCATGCCATTGCAGCGTTAAAAAAGTCAGGCAAGATAAAGAAAATAATAGAAGACAACTTGTATCTGAAGTAATTTTATTGCTTAAGTCACTTCTTTACCAATCAAGTCATATTCAAAAAATCACGTCAATATTATATCTGACCCCATCGTTGACTTAAGAGTTTAAGCTAGTTAAATATTGTGCCCCTTACTGACGACGCTAAATCTTAGTGCGAAATTACATGAACAGGTGATAGGAGAAAACATTGAAAGAAATTTTGAAAGGTAGAGTTGTCATTGTAAAAGTATTAATGTCATTTCTTTGGAGGTATTAAGCAATATACCAAAAGATGATGAAATAGGCGCGACAGCGCCTTTGATTCAGCTTATTAAACCTCTAACTCTGCAATTCTTTTATCATAAGTTTCGGCTTCGCTTTTAAACTTCTCATAGTCTTCATTATTTTCCTGTGCAATACGGGCTTTTTCATAATACTCGGCACTTTTCTTTTTATAATAGTCGATCATATTCTTCCTTTGTCTCAGCCAAATAACGGATAAATAAAATTACAGAATATTGATGATTATTACAACAGTTTTTTATTGCTACTCACTTATTTAGGCAAACTAAGATTGATTTCAGTAATGATTTTTCACCTATTAATTCGTTCAACTTAAAGAGAAGAACAGTTCATTTCAGGTGTTCACTTTTACCACTTTATAGTCTTTATAACCTGAATTAAGTCATACTCTGATTGTTCAGGTCATGTGCCTACTTCATACGAATATCTACCACAAAACAGCTCGATGATTACCGCATTGCTTTCGATGTTGTAGGTACGCCCTAGCTCAATAACGAATACTCAGGGCTTGCATTTCAATGCTCACTATATTGCTTTCGAAGAGCTTAGGCATACATGCTGAACAAAATTAATCGAGGACAATGTTATGACTAATGAATTTAACGTATTTGTGGGTATGGACTGGGCTAACAGTAAACATGATGTTTGTATTCAAGGCGCAGAAAGTACTAAAAGAAAATTTTCTGTGTTGACTCATTCTCCAGAATCAATTGATGATTGGATACAATAACTGCATGTTCAATTTAAAGGTAAAATAGGTATTGCAGTTGAGCTTACCAGAGGCCCTATCGTCTACGCTTTGCAAAAGTATAGCTTCGTAACAATATTCCCTATTAATCCCGCTATGCTCGCTCAGTATCGCAAAACATTTTCTCCTAGCGGAGCAAAGGATGATCCGACTGATGCTGAATTGGCTTTGGATTTAATGTTGAACTATCCGGCGAAAGTTAAACGGCTGAGTATGCAGAGTGAACCTATGCGTAAGCTCATGTATCTAGTCGAGCAGCGTAGAAAATTAGTCGAAGACAAACGACGGTTCAGTAATCGTTTAATTAATACGTTAAAGCAGTATTACCCTCAATTATTAGATTGGTTTTCCCATCGAAGTTCAGATTTGTTTTGTGGCTTTATTACTCGCTGGCCGAGCCTACAAAAGGTAAAAAGAGCAAGGGCGACAACTATCAGGAAATTCTTTTTATCTTATGGCGGTCGAGCAGCTCCATTTATTGAACAACGAATTGAAGCGATAGCTGAAGCAGTTCCACTCACTCATGACCGAGCAATTATAGAGTCTCATCAACTGTTAGCAGTATCGCTTGCTAATCAAATCTTGACCACAGCGAAAGCAATACAGTTATTCGATAAGGAAATCGAACAGATATTTGAAGCTATGCCAGACGCTGAACTTTTTAAGTCACTACCAGGTACAGGGCCATGCCTAGCGCCAAGATTATTGGTAGCTTTTGGCGAGAATAGAGACCGCTTTAAAGTAGCCTCAGATGTCCAAATGTTTGCAGGTATCGCGCCCGTAACGGTGAGAAGTGGTCAAAAATCTTGGATACATTGGCGTTGGCAATGCTCTAAATTCTTACGCCAATCTTTTATTGAGTGGGCAGCCAAAAGTGTACATTCATCTTACTGGGCTGGTATTTATTACACAAAGCAGCGGCAGAAAGGTAACTCACATCAATCAGCTGTCAGGGCCTTGGCATTTAAGTGGATACGAATTTTATTTCGCTGCTGGAAAACTCGAACTACATATGATGAATCAAAATATTTAAAGGTACTAAAGGAAAGAAATTCCCCTTTACTAGAGGTATAAATAGTTGACCTAAGGTCTCAGGGCGTGATGAAGGTCTAAGGTTTTAGTAACATAACGAAAGCGATAGGATGATAAACGGTCATAAATTAAGAGCCGGAACTATATATCTAGTAGTAACAATGAGCCTGAAGCGGAGATTATTTACGCTCTATTTATGCCCCTAATACCAAATAGTTAAAACTTAATAACTGAAAGCAGGTTCGAATATGCGTCTGTCCATAAAACCTTTTGTTCATCCTTTAATTTAAAATATGTAGCCCTTGCCTGGGTTTCTTCACTTTCATAAAAATCACTATTATTAGTCACAATCACCCATTCAGCAGTATGTTCATTATCATCTGAAGCTGAGTAAAAATGTTGCATTTTTTTCCCTATTTTATCTGATAATGTGGCAATCAAAGGTAATAAATCTAGATGATTATTAGATATATGTAATACTAATAACCCATCTTCAGTTAAGTGCTGCCAATATAAACGAAAAGCTTCCAACGTCAGCAAATGAACAGGTATAGAGTCACTAGAAAATGCGTCCACAATTAATACTTGGTATTGTTGACTGCCACTCTTTTCAAGTTCTCTTTGTAAAGTGATCCTTGCATCACCTAATCTGACGGATACATCAGCTTTTGAATCGGATAAGTAACTGAAGTGTTTTTTCGCAGCTAGCTCTACATTAGGGTTTAACTCATAAAACACATATTCATCACCTTTATTCCCATAGGTCGCAAGTGTTCCCGTCCCAAGTCCAATAACCCCCACTTTTTTAGAGATGTTTAAACTAGCTTGCTGCAAAGCTAACGAAACTCCAGTATCAAAACGATAATAACTCGTAGGAAGGTTACTTTGTGAAGGGGATAAAGATTGCGTTCCGTGTGAGGTAGCACCATCAAATAACATTCTAATTGGCTGTTCAAAGTCATTAAAGTCTTTTACCGCTAGGGTGCCATAGAAATTACGGCTATTAAATACATCATCTTTATAATACAAACTATTGAGCTTGATAAAATATAAACTAAATACCGACAAGGCGATGGCACTAGCAACTCCAAGATAATAGTTTTGTTTTTTCATTGATCTTACTAAATTTCTACTCTTGTTTTCTTTCCAAAGAGTGAAAGAAAACAAGAGGTAAACAATTGCTATACCGACAGGGAATTCATAATATTGGGTGAATATATGCTCTGCAACAATTGATGTGAATATACTGCCAACGACACCGCCAAGCGCCATAATCAGATAAAACAATGTAAGTTTACTCTTATGAGGTTTCAATCGAGCAAGTTCTCCATGACATAACATGCAAGCAAAAAATAAAATTAAGGAGTAAACGGCGACTTGTACAAGAATAGTAAACTTGGTGCCGATATAGAACATCAATATGGCAGCAAAAGAACAAGCAGCAAAAGCGATGAACCAATATTTTCGGACATACCATTTATCATTATTAAAACAAATAATGTATGTTAGTAAATAGATGCAAAGTGGTAAAACCCATAAAAACGGAGTTGGTGGTATGTTTTGGGTCATTGCACTCGTGGTAGAAACCATCAAAATAACGCTAGCAGCAGAAAACAGTAACCATAGTAAAATATTTCCAGAGGCTAATGGTTTTTCTAGGCTCTCATTGTTGCTGATAGTTTTTGGATTATTAAACTTTTTACCATATATTTGATACCCAGTAAGGAACATAAATACTGCAAAAGCAGCGTATCCTATTGACCAAATATCTGATTGTGAATCAGTATTCAGAACAGGCTCGATCAACAAGGGATATGATAAAAGAGCCAACAAAGAGCCTAAGTTTGAAAGAGAATATAAGCGATAAGGATTAGTGTTTTCGGGGATAATGCTATACCATTTTTGAATCAGCGGAGCTGTTGATGACAAAAGAAAATAAGGAAAACCTATATCAATTAATAGTGAAAAAATAATTTCTAACTGGGGCATTCCCCATTCATATGAAGGTTCTCCCACAAATGGAGAAATTGGCAAAAAGAATAAGCTAATACCAATTAGAGTGCTGTGAATTATTACTTGGTGATTCAAGCTTGATATTTTTGTAAGGCAATGCGAATACAAATAACCTAAGAGTAAAAATAGCTGAAAGAACAGCATGCAAGCAGTCCATATAGCTGCTCCCCCACCAAAGAATGGTAGTGCCATTTTTGCTAATATAGGTTGGATTTGAAATAATAAAAAAGAACTAAGAAAAATGGAGATTAAAAACTTCATTAATTAACTGGTGCTCGCATTGAAATACTTAGTAGCCCCTTGATTGTGTTACGGATACAAGTCGGCTAATTCACTAATAGTTAATATGATTATTACATACTTTCAAGATGAAATGATAATTCAGTGTTAAACAAACCATACTCTGATTAATGCTAACGACTGCTTTAATTTTTGAAGCTGCCGTTAGTAAAGCAAACTCTAACGTCAACAAGGCACTTTTTTGACATTTGCTTTTGAGTTCCTAACGTCAACTGTGAGCCTAGAGCGGTCGTGAACAATGCTATGCTTTAGTCACTTTGGCCTTGTGTTTAAAGCTAACAATTATGTCAGAGTAGATATAAGATTATTTTAGCATCTGTAAGTGCCTATAAATCTCGTGGAAATTAAGTTATTTTTATTATTGATGTTTATCGGTGATTCGAAATAATTCGTCTATTACTTGTTGAGATTCCGGATTCTTAATTAACTCCGATTTATAAAGAAAAATAGCTTCTTTGATTGCTTCATTATCTGAATAAAATTGTCCGATTTTCATTATAAAGCCAGTGGAGTAATTTTGATCTTCAATAAAGCCATCAAATTCTAAAACTAACATACTGAAGAAACTGAAATTATCTTCATTTATAGCCTGATTCAGCAAATAATGCTTAGTTTCAGAATGAATATTGGTACTTATCTGATAATGTTCACCTCTTTTTTGATAATGCTCTTTTAAGGCGTATATACCTCCGAAATCTTCAAACTCCTTTATTGAGTAAAATCTTATTGGCGCATAGTCATTAAAATAACTGGTGAGACCTTTATTTAATGTATTAAGTGGCGTTGTATAATGATCATCACTTGATGATAAGTCAAATTTCCACTCGAAACCTACCTTACTTGTGTTGGTAAATACTTTAGAGAGCTTTTCGTGTGATTCCAATGACCAAGACTCAACATCCCCCAATGTATAATAAAAGAACTCCGCAATAGCAGTTTTACTTTGTAATTGACTTTTAACACTATTAATACGTTTTTTTGTAAAGTGAGTTGAACTTGCTAAAAAGTATGCATCAATTAGCTTAGGTCGTTTTGAAAGTAGATCTAGCGCGAAGCCACCTGCCTTTTCCCAACCAAAATACATTCTTTTATTATTAGTTCGATAATTTTTATCAACATAGTTAATTATCTTGTTTTGAAAGATATCTATAAATTTTTGTGATTTTTTTCCTAGAAGTTCTCTGCGTCTATTCTTTTCGATATTAATGCCTACGACAATAAAGCTTGGTGATTTTGATTTCCAAGTAAGTGTTTTTTGATAAGCAATAGAGTGGAGAAAATACTTATCCCCATCAATAATATACATCACAGGGAATTTGTCTTTGCCTATTTCATAATTCTCAGGCAAGTAAATGGAGATAGATTGGTTACTATCCAATGCGACAGAATGAATAGTACCAACATTTATAACTCTCTTTTTATCAACTAACTCAGTAGCTAATAAATTAAACGATAGGAAAAATATGAGAATTGTAATTAATCTATTCATGACAGACTCCTTTAAGTACAAATGATTTAATCAAAGTCACAGTGATTCAACCAAAATTATTGGTTAGCTGACTTTATCCTGAAAAGAGGTTCTAATGTATATATTAAATTTGAATGTTTCTATTTTTTGAGGTGAACACCCCCAAAAGAGAGATGAAAAAAGATATGCCTAGTAATCAGCATATCAAACGAATGAAAATCAATGAATCAATCCGCCAGTGTTGCCTTCAATTTAATACATCTGATTTTTAGTTTAAAAGTTATGGATATTTAGATTATTTTTTAAATGAGTTGAATACATCACAGAAAATGCTTTTAAATGGTTAAAACTAGTGATTGCATAACCATCAAAGCGTTTTCATTAGATCTCAAATATGCTCAAAATTACTGAGCTCTAACGTATATACGATTTAAATGACCATAGATTAGATATTTATGTTACTACCGCTTTGTCGTAATAGTTACGGTTAGCACTATCTCATTACCGCCTTAGATTTAACAACTCTACTTTATGTGACCTTAGATGATTCTAATATCCGCTTTTGAGATTGTGTACATAATCGGATGCTAAATATTTAGTGAGACTTTGGGTAGAAATAAGCAAAAGCATTTAAATTAGAATGATCGCAATAGGCTCTGAGCTGTCGTTAATAACTTAAAAGCTAATGTCGGCAATTGGCTAGAAGAAGGCTCTGTTACTCACTATCTCTATGTTAACAATGATTCGAATATTCCAAAAATATAAAAACATGAGTCTATTGAATATAACCTTTAGGCAATAATCTGTTAAACCTGAATGAGAACTAAACCACCAAAGCGGTCATACACTTAACTGTACTTACAGATTTCAAAGTGCCGTAAGTCGCTAGCTATCACAACAATCCTGCCCTTCCTGAATTGATGGAAATATACAGGTTCCATCAATGCAGCAACCTTTTAATAATACTTTGCATGATTCACACTCATAGAAGCACTGACACGCATTAGTAGACATTACTTCTGTCTTACTTTCACCACACTCAGAGCAAGTTATTGTTGGGTTTAATTCTACATTTTGCATGTTCGCTCCTTTGTTTTTGCATAATATAATAATAATGCTGTATATATTAAATATTGCATATATAATACTTCGTATATACAGGTTTGATTGAATTCCCATGAAAGATGTAAGTAAGCACAAAGTCCTTTTTCTATGTACTGGTAACTCTGCTAGGTCTCAAATGGCGGAAGCCTTACTAAGACATAAAGCTGGTGATAAGTATGATATTTATAGTGCAGGTACTCAACCTGATACAGTTGATCCTCGTGCGATTGATGCGTTAAGAAAGTTTGGTTTAGATACTAATAATTTAGTTTCTAAAAATATGAATGTCTTTGAAGGTCAAGTTTTTGATTATGTTATTACTTTATGTGACAAAGCCAATAATGAATGTCGGAGCCATCCTAATGCAGTTAAGCAATTAGCATGGGACTTTCCTGATCCAAAAGAACGTTCTGGCAGTAATCCTTTTTCTACTACATTAAATGAGCTTAATAACCGCTTATCTATGTTTCTTTTGGTTGAAGAAAAAAATATCAGTAGTGGTGCTACAGAAACATTAGTTAACA
>Ga0105354_1002596_pt1 | contig 10699 bp, 8 predicted proteins | sample GOMGulsemesocosm_FD_83658 | JGI IMG/M metagenome (GOLD analysis project Ga0105354, IMG submission 83658) | Methane-oxidizing microbial communities from mesocosms in the Gulf of Mexico - GOM9B Gulf of Mexico | ecosystem: Environmental > Aquatic > Marine > Cold seeps | place: USA: Gulf of America...
TAAAATCAGGGATACATGAACAAGTTCAGTAGGCACTTGGGAAAGTATAGGTCAACAAGGTATGTGCTTAATCTACTTAAAAAAGTACCGTGAAAGCCGCTTAGGGCTGGTTCACTTAGATGGATTATACAAAATGTTGAGCCAGCGGGTTTCGACAAATTGTAGGCTCGCTGTGTGAAACCAGACCACTTTGCGCTAAAATAGCCATCGATAATGCTTCGTCTGGCTCATACCCATCTCATCAACTTACACATTTATCTCTGGATCAATTTTGAAATTATTTGTAAAGAATTTAACCAATGTCGATTTTTCATACTTAGACGCCGACCGCGGCATGATGGGCGAATCTTGGCTAGCGCAACTTGAATTAGACGGAAGTTTAAACTCTCAGGGAATGATTTGTGATTTTGGACTAGTAAAAAGCCGGGTGCGCGATTGGCTGGATACGTATGTTGACCATAGATTAGTTGTCCCTGTGCAAAGTGCCCAGGCTGAGTTAGTGGTTGAGCAGCAAAATATTATATTGCATTGGACTTATGCAGATGGCGAAAAACTCTCCTGTAACGCTCCCGGGCAAGCTTTTGCACTGGTCGAACGCCAGAAAATAACTTTAGAGTCGCTGGCAAGTTGGTGTGAAGGGCAACTATTAGCTTTGTTTGGCGATGAAGTACAAGGGTTAACTCTGTCTTTTGTCCCGGAAAAAATTGAAGGCGCTTTTTATCATTATAGCCACGGCCTGCAACAGCACGATGGCAATTGCCAACGCATTGCCCACGGGCACCGCTCGCAGCTGGAAATATTCTTAGACGGTGAAAGAGATCAACAGCTTGAACAGCAGTGGGCGCTCAAGTGGAAGGATATATATTTAGGTACAAAAAACCATCTGATAAAGCAGCAAGATGGCTACAATAGCTATCAGTACAGCGCTCCTCAGGGCCAGTTTAGCTTACGTTTGCCCAGTTCACGCTGTGATGATTTAGCCACTGAAACAACGGTAGAGCAGATTGCTCAACACATTGCCAGTGAATTGAAAAAGACTTATGCAGACAGGCAAGTGACAGTTAGGGCATACGAGGGAATAGGCAAGGGCGCAATAGCCCAGGCTTGATGAGTTATTAGCTAACGGACTCTTGATTAAGAGCACGTTAGCGTTAAATTAGCGCTCTACCGCTAAGGCGATTCCCATACCACCGCCAATGCAGAGTGTCGCTAGTCCTTTTTTTGCATCACTGCGCTGCATTTGATGCAGCAAGGTGACTAAGATACGACAACCTGAGGCTCCAATCGGGTGGCCCAGGGCGATAGCACCGCCATTGACATTCACTTTATCGGTATCCCATGCCAGTTCTTGATTGACGCTCATTGCCTGAGCCGCAAAGGCTTCGTTGGCTTCAACAAGATCTAAATCATCGATAGTCCAGCCGGATTTTTGCAACGCTTTTAAAGTGGCAGATATCGGGCCTGTACCCATTATACTAGGGTCTACCCCAGTAGCTGCATAGCCACGGATAGTCGCCATTACTGGTAACCCCAGCTGTGCGGCTTTTTCTGCGCTACAGACAATTACTATGGCGGCACCGTCGTTTAAGGTTGAGCTGTTACCGGCCGTCACAGTGCCGTCTTTTTTGAACGCCGGCCGCAGTTTCCCAAGGGACTGTGCAGTACTGCCAAAGCGCGGCTGCTCATCGCGGGCGAAGACAATATCATCAGAGCGCCTTTGCGGGATACTGATAGGGACTATTTCCGTGTCGAATTGACCCGAGTTGATGGCGGCTTCCGCTTTGTTTTGTGACTTAGCGGCGAATTCATCTTGGGAGCTGCGGCTAAACTGGTATTTATCGACGATGTTTTCCGCCGTTATCCCCATATGATAGTCGTTAAACGCATCCCAGAGGCCGTCGACAATCATGCTGTCTTTTAGCTGCCAATCACCCATGGTTTTACCGTTGCGCGAATTTGGTAACACGTGGGCGGCAGAGCTCATGTTCTCCTGGCCTCCGGCTATTATCATATCAGCGTCACCGCAGGCGATAGCTTGGGCGGCGAGCTGTACGGCTTTTAATCCTGAACCACAGACTTTATTGATAGTCATCGCCTGCACGTCAGAATTTAATCCCGCCAGAATGGCGCTCTGGCGGGCCGGATTTTGGCCGCAACCGGCACTGAGAACTTGGCCTAAGATTACTTCATCTACCTGATCTGCATCGATAGCAGCAGTGGCCAGCAAGTTTCTAATCACCTGCGCACCTATTTGGGTCGCCGGTAGGGATGATAAACTGCCATTAAATGCGCCTATAGCCGAACGGCCTGCGGCGACGATAACTACTTCTTTCATGAAATAATCTCTGCGTGGGTAATTATTAAGTTGCACTTATCCTAGCGCTTTTTGCAAAAAACAGTAAATAGTAATTTTTTATGGAATGGCTAACAAAAGTTATGCAATAAAAAGCGCTGTAGTAGTGCAATTACTCAGCGCTTTATTTCAGCCACTTGTGGCAGTCCAGGTAAATGATTTTAAGCTTCAGCCAGTGACCACACAGTGGACAATCCGGCCCGCTTTAATCACCATATTGTGGTTATCGGTATTGGCGACCATTTCTATATCTTCAACTGGATTACCATTGACGATCAGAATATCGGCCATGTAGCCCTGTTCGATGAGTCCATGCATCTCCAGTCCCATAAGATCGGCTCCGTTATAGGTAGATATTCTCAATGCATCCAGATTACTGATGCCATTTGTGCACATTAATCTGAGTTCTTCGGCATTGCGGCCGTGTTTGTTGTGTGGAGTGCCTGCATCTGTACCCATGGCAAGCTTGCCTCCAACGGCGTAAAAAGCTTTAATCGAAGCACTGTGTGTCTCGGCTATTCTGCGGCATTTTTCTAAAATAAAATCGGGAACTTTGGGGCCATTATAATCTGTAGGCACCGTCATTATATTGTGCAGTGCAGCCAGAGTCGGAACGACATAGGTGCCTGCTGTTAGCATTTTATCGATACATTCATCGGTGAGGAAAATACCGTGCTCTATACTGTCAATACCAGCATTAACAGCGTTTAATATACCTTCTGTGCCCTGTGCATGACTGGCGGTGCGACGATGAAATCTATGCGCTTCATGCACTCCGCTGGCCATCTCCTCTGCGCTGTAGTGAGCATCTTCGGGATTGACTCCCGGGGTCATCACCCCTCCAGTAGCCATGATTTTAACTAAGTCACAACCTGCGTGAATTTGTTCTCTCACAGCTTTGCGTACTTCCTCTACGCCATCTGCAATGCGCCCGTGGGAGTTACCGTGGCCACCTGTCATGCAAATAATCTTACCTGAGGCAAAGATAGTTGGCCCCTCGAACTCCCCTGCGTTTATAGCATCGCGCACTGCAAACTCTAGAAAGTCTCTGCCACCACAGTCCCTGACTGATGTGACTCCTCCCTGTAAAGTCGCCTGGGCGTTTTTAAGGGCGGTCAAGGTCAGCTGAGCTGGCCCCATTTTTTTACCGTCCCCACTGGGATCGCCAGAGGCGGTATAACATAAGTGTACATGGCAGTCGATCAGGCCGGGCATGATGGTTTTACCGGACATGTTGAACTGCGCTCCCCGGTAATCGGCAAAAGCATCATCAGTGTCAATGCGACTGATTTTATTATCTTCTAACAATACTGAAAGAGGCCCGTCGAGCATCTCTTTACCGTTAAAAACGCGAGCCTGTCTGAGTAATATTGTGTTTGCCATTTCAGTCTCTCCCTCTGTCAGTGTAGGTTTTCCGGTGCGGCGCACCCGTAGCTGCTGCTGATCACTAGTGTATCGCTACTTCTCGAACTACCGCCTGGGCGTCTATCATCCCTGTACAGCCTGTGCTGTAACTGTGATTGGTCTCTCAGTGATCATATCCAGTTTGGGCATTAAACTGAGCAAGTGTTTTGAGTAGTTGTGCTGTGGTTCTGAAAACAACTGCTCGGTTTCTGCCAGTTCGAGTATCTGCCCGTGCTGCATAACCGCTACCCGGTCACACATTTGTCGAATAACCGGTAAGTCGTGACTAATAAACATCATGGTTAAATTGAGCTCTTGCTGCAGATCTTTGAGCAAATTTAAAATCTGTGCCTGTACTGAAACATCCAGTGCACTGGTGGGCTCGTCGCAAATTAAAAACCGCGGTCGGGTCGCTAATGCCCGGGCGATAGAAATACGCTGTCTCTGGCCCCCGGAAAATTGATGCGGGTATTTGGCATAGGCATCGTCGGCCATGCCAACTAACTTAAGCAAGTCCAGAACTATGTGCTGCGCCTCCTCTTTTGAAGCTGCAAGTTTATGGAACAGAATCGGCTCCGCTACGATGTCCATCACCCGCATTCTGGCATTTAAGGAGGAGAAAGGGTCTTGGAATACCATCTGCATTTGCCGTCTGTAGGCTAATACCTGAGGAGTGTGATTGATGGCACTGATCTCTTTTCCGAGAAAATGCACTGCCCCGGAATATGGCTGGTACAGTCCTGTAACCATCCGTGCAATGGTTGATTTACCGCTGCCACTTTCACCGACTATGCCAAAAGTTTCTCCCTCCTTAATCGAGAAATTGACCATTTTTACAGCATCTAAATAGCGTCGTTTACTCTTAAATATTGAGTTACTAATTTGAAAACGCATGCATAGATCTTTCACTTGCAAGATTGTACCATCTTCTTCAACTTGCATTGAAAAATCACGCGACTGACCCAGCCAGTGGCTGGAGAGATCAAATTCGTCCTGAGGTTCAATCACATCTTCAATATAAGTGACCAGTGGAAAGCGCTCTATTCTTTTATCGGGCCTGGGAATCGCGCTGATTAAACTTTGTGTATAAGGATGTTGCGGGTTGCCTAAAATTTGTTTGGTATCGCCTATCTCCATTAGTTTGCTGTTGTACATTACAGCGACTCTGTCGGTGACTTCGGCGATTACCCCCATATCGTGAGTGACTAGAATCATCCCGACATTTTTTTCGATGCAGAGTTTTCGCATTAAATCTAAAATTTGTTTCTGCACAGAGACATCTAAAGCAGTGGTTGGCTCGTCGGCGATGATCAACTCGGGTTCGCCACAAAGTGCCAGCGCTATTACCACACGCTGTCGCATACCCCCAGAGAACTGGTGCGGGTAGTGATGCATGCGCAGTTGTGGATCGGGTATGCCAACTTGTTCGAGTAATTCAATAGCTCGCTTTTCAGAGCCCTTGCGCCCCAGACGCAAGTGCAAGTCTATGGTTTCTACCAGCTGCTGTTTAATGGTTTTCAATGGATCCAGAGAGGTTTGCGGATCCTGAAAAATCATACCAATTTTCTTGCCGCGCAGGCGCCGCTTTTGTTCAACAGAGAGGTTATCTATGCGTTTTGAGTTAAACCAGACCTCCCCAGAGATAACTTTCCCCGGGGGTTGTAATAACGAGATAATAGCATTGCCTACCGTTGATTTTCCGGCGCCACTTTCACCGACTATGCCCAAAATTTCGCCGGGCTCGACACTGAAACTGACGTCTTTTACCGCGACAAACATGCCGTGACGACTAGGGAAACCTATGGATATATTTTTTGTTGCCAGTAAGGTCATTGTCACAGCCCCTATTGTAATTTTGGATTGAGCGCATCGCGCAGCCAATCGCCAAATATATTGACAGAAAGTACTAATATCACCAGAGCCGCTCCCGGGAAGAGGGTAATCCACCACTCGCCTGATAGTAAGTATTCATTGCCGATGCGGATAAGCGTGCCCAGCGACGGAGTGGTAGGGGACATACCCACCCCCAGAAAGCTTAGCGTAGCTTCAGTGATGATGGCTGAGGCCAAGTGAATGGTACCTATGACAAAAATGGGACTCAGTACGTTAGGCAGTATGTGGCGCAGCGCAATGATATGTTGAGGCAGTCCGATAACTTGTCCGGCCTGAACGTATTCCTTATGTTTTTCCACCATCACCGATCCGCGGATAGTACGTGCGTACTGCACCCAACCAGAGATAGAGATAGCGAAAATCAATACATAGATAGCCAGTTCATCGTGCAGCTCTCTCGGCAGCAGACCACGCATCACGCCATCAATCAACAGGGCGATTAAAATAGCGGGAAATGACAGCTGTATATCGGCGACTCGCATGATAAAGCTGTCGATACGCCCCCCTTTATAGCCGGCTAATAAGCCCAGAGCTATACCGATTATCGCCGAGATGATCACTGAGCTGAAACCGACAAAAATGGAAATTTGTGCACCGTATAATATTCCCGACCAAATATCCCGGCCCTGATCGTCAGTACCCAGAATAAATCGACTGTCTCCCTCATCACTGGTCCAGGGGGGAGGTAAATCAGCATCCATCAGATCTATCGCCGCTAAATCAAAGATATCGAAAGGCGCGATCACTTGTGCAGAAAATGCCAGTAATAAGCACAGTGCCGTGATCATAAATGAGATCAGTGCCACCGGGGAGTGGACAAAGCTATACCATAAGTCACCGGCAAAAAACTGTCGCAGCTTAGAGTTACTGTTTGTATTAGCCATGTTTAGAGCCTCCATCGATAGTCAGGCGAGGATCTACATAAGCGTAGAGAATATCCACCAGTAGATTGATGCCGACAAATATAAGCGAAATCATCATCAAATAGGCTGCCATCACCGGGACATCAACTTCCTCAATGGATTGGATAAACAGCATGCCCATACCGGGCCACTGGAAAACGGTCTCAGTGATAATGGCGAAAGCCATCACCAGGCCCAGTTGCAAGCCGATGATAGTGATCACCGGAATTAACGTGTTTTTCAGGGCGTGACCGAAATTGACCGCATTTTCCCTTAGCCCTCTGGCTCTGGCGAATTTAATATAATCAGTGCACAGCACCTCGAGCATTTCGGTGCGCACCAGCCGCATAATCAGCGTCATCTGGAACAGTGCTAATGTAATTGAAGGTAAAATTAATGACTTAATCCCGGACCAGGTCAACAGTCCGGTAGTCCACCAACCTATAGCGACTACTTCGCCGCGGCCAAAAGTTGGCAGCCAGCGCAAGATCACTCCAAATAAGAAGATGAATAAAATACCAATCAAAAAGGTCGGCAGAGATATTCCCACCAGAGATAAGGTCATAAAAGATCTGGAGATAAACCCTTTGCGATGAATGGCTGTGTAAACCCCCATGGGGATACCTATGAACACCGACAGTAGCGCCGAGATTATCGACAGCTCCAAAGTGGCGGGCGCGCGCTCGGTAATAAGATCGCTGACCGGTATTTTGTGTCTGTAGCTGATACCAAAATCACCTACAGCCGCATCGGTAATAAAATGGTAGAACTGAATCGGGAAAGGATCGTTAAGACCTAGCCTTTCACGCAGGGCTTCGCGCTCGTCTAAGGTCGTGTCCTGGCCCACCATGTTGTTAATGGGATCGCCGACAAATTTAAACAGCGAAAAAGCAATTAAAGCAACGGCAATAAGAACTACAATACTTTGCAATAGCCTTTTGACAAGGAAAGAAAACATGCAGCGAGTCCTTCTGAACGGTGTGGTTTGGTAAAAAAATAGTTAGCGCAATGAGCGGCCGGTGGATACCGGCCGCTGAACTGTGTTGCTATTACTTTGTTTTACTGACATAGCGGAAATCAAAGGCATTGTCTGCGCGTTGATTGACGCTAAACTTGTCACTGACACCCCATGAAAGAGGCTGCTGGTGCAACGGTAGGTAGGCTACCTGGTCTTTGATAATCTTCATCGCCTCATCGATAAAAGCTTGGCGCTTGCTAGGATCTGTTTCAACCCCGACCATTTTTTGCAGCTCGTCGACACGTTGATTACAGAAGTTACCTAAATTAAACAGACCCGCTTTGCTCTCTTTGTTCTGACAGGAAAGTAGACCTAGTAAAACGTTGTGTACATCCATAGATCCCGGAGTCCAGCCCAGAAGATACATAGAAGTATCATAGTTATTCTGCGCTAAGACTTTACCGAAATATTTAGATTTAGGCTGTGCCAGAACTTTCATTTTAATGCCGACTTTTGCCATCATAGATGCAGCCGCCTGACAGATTTTTTCATCATTGACATAGCGATTGTTCGGGCAATCGATAGTGATTTCAAAACCATCTGGATAGCCAGCTTCAGTCAGTAATTGCTTACTCATGGCTGGATCGTATTTATAGGGAGTGTTGTACTGCGCGTTAAAGCCGTTTACCTGCGGGGCAATCATTAAGCCGGTAGGGGTCGAAGCACCGCGCATGATTTTCTTTTTGATCAAATCTAAGTTGAGTGCGTGGGCCATTGCTTTACGTACCCGCAAGTCTTTCAGCGGGTTCTTGCCTTTGATGTTAGAGTAGAGTAGTTCATCGCGAGATTGATCCATTCCCAGGAAGATGGTACGTGCCTCTGGACCGCGAATTGCACTGACCCCAGACTCTGAATCCAGGCGCTTCCAATCCTGTACCGGAATAGGATAAACCATGTCCAGCTCCCCGGAGATCAATGCGGCAGTACGCGTTGCTGCCTGCTTAACCGGAGTGAAAATGATGTCGGTTATATTGGAGCCAATGGTATTCCAGTGGTTTGCCGAGCGCTTAAAGACTGTTTTTACATCAGGTTGACGGCTGACTATCTCGAAGGGGCCAGTGCCGTTGGCGTGGTTTAGAGTGTAGCCGTTAGCATTTTCTTCCTTGACGTTGGCTGCATTGCCAGCGCCGTGTTCCTCGGACCATTCTTTATCCATAATAAAGATCCAGGCCCATTCACTTGGCATCAGTGGCTGAGGTCCCTCTGTTTGCACTTCTATGGTCAGCTCGTCAATTTTGACAATATTTTTAACCATAGCGCCGCGAACTTTTTGATCGCTGCCCTCGGACAGTGAACGCTTCCAGGAGAAAATAACGTCGTCTGCATTAAAAGTGTTGCCGTTGTGAAATTTAACCCCAGGACGCAGCTTAAAAACGATACTGGTGGGTGAAGTCACCTCCCAACTGGTGGCCAGGCCCGGGATAACTTTGAGGTCTTTGTCGAGCATGGTCAGCCCTTCGTAGACGTTACTCAGAAAGCCCAAGGTGAAAGTTTCGTTTAAACCATGAGGATCAAGACTTTGTGCATCACCTTGAAAGGCGAATTTTAGAGTATTCGCCGATGCTGCACTGGCACCTAAAATGATGCTGGCGATGGCACTGGTTGTCAGTATTTTTTTCATTATAGACATTTATGGCACTCCCTTGGGTTAGCAAATTTGCTGTTTTTTTTGTTTTTTTAGATAAGCGATAACTGTTAGTTTGCAGAATGTTGAATAAGCTTTTCGACAAATGCAGCACATTGATCTATTTGTGATATTTCGATAAATTCGTTGGGCTTGTGTGCCTGGTCAATAGATCCCGGGCCACAGACAATGGTTGAATAACCGGCCTTTTGGAATAACCCGGCTTCAGTTCCGTAGGCGACGGCAATAGCCTGCTCATTGGCTGACCACTGCAGCGCCAAATTTTCTGCAACGCCATTATGTTCCGGTGCAAGACCGGGTGCCGCCGCCCTATCTATGACTTCTATGCTACAAATAGGGTTTTGCGCCTGCATTTCTCTGGCTATCTTTTGCGTATATTGTTTATAGCTGTGTACACAGACTTCAGGGTCATCTTTTGGCACGGTTCGCAAATCAGTTGAGAATTCACAAAATTTTGGAATGATGTTATTGGCATTGCCGCCGTGAATGGTGCCTATATTCAAAGTGCTGTAATTTGGCTCCAGGCTGGTTAAATCAGTTTGTGGATTGGCCCGATACTCATCCAAAGTATCACTTAAAAAAGTAATCAATTTAGCGGCGGCGAAGTTGGCACTGACCCCTAAATTCAGTTTACTGGAATGGGCTTCTACCCCGGTAATTTTAGTCTGCAATGAGTTGACGCTTTTGTGTAAATTAGCTACTTGCATGGAAGTGGGTTCACCGACAAATACTGCATCTACAGGGGGCAAATTGATGGCAATTTCCGCGACTAAATCAACCGCGCCGACACAGCCAATCTCCTCGTCATAGGAAAAGCACAAGTGTATAGGTCTTTTTAAATTAGCCTCTAACATAGCGGGAACAGCCGCTAAACAAATCGCCAAAAAGCCTTTCATGTCGCAGCTGCCGCGACCGAAGTATTTATTATCTTTTTCCACTAAGGTAAAGGGATCGGTGTGCCAGTCCTGGCCGTCAACTGGGACAACATCTGTATGTCCCGAGAGAATAATGCCGCCAGCGACATTGGGACCAATAGTTGCGTAGAGGTTGGTTTTAGTTTGTTCTTGGTTGGGGACCAGTCGGCTCTCTATTCCTAAATCACTCAGGTAGCTTTGTACAAAGTCTATTAAGGCTAAATTTGAATGTCGCGAAACCGTATCAAAACTTATTAATTTCGCTAAGATATCTTTGATATTTCTCATTAAATGCTGTCCTTGTTGCAGAGTGACGCCCAAGCTTTTGCCCTGGAGTAAGCACTAGGTTACCCTTAAATTTAATTGCAATCTGCTGTGCTGCCCGATCAATTTATTGGCTGTTAAGATTGCTGATGTTATGAATTGTTACACTGTTTATTTGTATTTTTATGTATAATTCAATCAATATAAGACACTAATTTATTAGTGAATTCAAGTTCTTGATTGTAAATTTTTTGAAATAAATTGAATTTATATAAGGGCTGGAAAATAACTAGATTTATTTATTAA
>Ga0105354_1002600_pt1 | contig 10694 bp, 10 predicted proteins | sample GOMGulsemesocosm_FD_83658 | JGI IMG/M metagenome (GOLD analysis project Ga0105354, IMG submission 83658) | Methane-oxidizing microbial communities from mesocosms in the Gulf of Mexico - GOM9B Gulf of Mexico | ecosystem: Environmental > Aquatic > Marine > Cold seeps | place: USA: Gulf of America...
GTGGGTGGGTTGGGTGGTGTTTGGGTCTTGTGTGGTGGTTTGTTTTTGGGTTTGTGTGTGGTTCTGTTTTGTTTTTTATTTTTTCCTTTTTTTTTTTTTTTTTTTTTTTTTTTTTTTTTTTTTTCAATATTTTTTTTTTCAATTAAATTTTTTTAAATTGTTTTTTTTTTTTTTTTTTTTTTTTTTCTCAAAAATTAATAAAGAGGATTTCATTCCTTTTTTTTGACCGATAATAAGCGAGCGTTAAAAAAAATGCTTTAGAAGCAGCTAACCTTACTGCGTTTTTAGCTGAATACTATCGTTAAAAAGGGAGGGATGAAATTTATAGTATTGACAATTACAAAAAAAGAATTAAATTAAATTGTTTTTATGGGTAACAATATGTCATTTTAGGGAATAGGATAGTAAAGATGCTTTTTTACCCCAATAAATCAACATAGTTAAATTTATGCTACACAAAAGGCTACTGTTAAGTAGCCTTTTGTGTTTTTAATAAGAGTTTATATCCTTTTTTTTAATTAGTACTGTTAGGCACTAGTTTGGTATTTGTTCAACTTTTAAAGTAGGTGTTTTAAAATTCATAAAAATGCCTAATAAGAAAAGCATTAAAAGTAATCCGTTAGTTTCCATTTTGCCGAATTCAAGCCCTGAAGCAACATTATTGATAAAGAAAACTCCTTTTTCTAATTTGAAAGACCAGTCTTGAGCTATTTGATATTCATTTAAGGTTAAAATGAATACAATAGTGTTCAAGGTAAAAAGTGTAGCAACTGAAAACCCTAAAGATCTAATGGTGCTTTTAAAAAATTCTTTCATAATAAAATTTTATTGGCATGTAAATATTATAACGTATAATATTTATGGTTAGTATTCAATAAATTTTATTTGGGGAGATACAAACTTATGTTTAATTTTTGAAAAAAGGCTAAAATAAATCTAATAATTACCTATTAATAGACCAATTACTAAAATAATCGATAAAGAATAAGGAGAATTAGTTTTATTGCGAAATTAAATTTGTAATGCCTTTGCTTAAAGGAGTTTTTACCTTACTAGATCTGCTTTTAAAAAACTACAAATATCAATAGGGTTAGCAACATTTATGTATGGATAGGTAACCCCAGATAAATATAAACCATTTGCAAAAGCAGGTTTTTTGTCTTCTATATCGAGTTGTTCGGAGAGTACTTTTTCAAATGTTTCTAAAGATATTTTTCCACTACCAACACGCAATAAAAAAGAAACTAATAAACGTATCATACCTCTTAAAAATCGATCAGCGGTTACTGTAAATCGTAATCGTTGTTCAGTTGCATCTACAAATAATTTAGCGTGTGTAACGTGACAAATGGTGTGATTGTGCAAGTGAGGTTGTTTACAAACCGCTTCAAAATTATTGTATAGCGGAATTAACGCTGCCGCTTTTTTCATAGCGTCAAAATTCAAGTTTTCCAATTCATAATAGGAGCTGTATTTTCCTAAAACAGGATCCTTGTATAGATGAATAAAATAATCGTATGTTCTTGAAGTCGCATCATAACGAGCATGTCGTCGTTCTTCAACTTCAATGATATCGTATACCACAATATCTTTGGGTAAATGCTTATTTAACCGAAATTTTAAGTCAAAATTAAAAGGTTCCTTTATGGTAATGTTTAAAAAATACTGACTCGCATGCACACCAGCATCCGTTCGACCACAACCAAAAACAGTTATATCTACTTTAAAAATGCATTTTAATTTTTCTTCAATAGTTCCCTGTACCGTAACGGCATTAGGTTGCTGTTGCCATCCATGGTAATTACCTCCGTTATAACCTATGTGTAAGAAATATTTCATGTGCTGTATTTGGTTAAATTTATTCCAAAAAAAACCACTCATTAGAGTGGTTTGATATTTTTGAAAAGGAACCTATTGTCCTCCTTCTTTTGTTTTTTTAACGTACGCGGTCAAGATAACAATATGTATTCCGTCAACTCTACCTTCAATTTGTTCAGCATTATCCCAAACTAAAGAAATACGATGTACAGGTGCTCCACGTTTAGCGGTGAAGTTCGCTCCTTTAACTACTAAATCTTTAATTAAAACAACAGAATCACCATTACTTAAAATATTTCCGTTAGAGTCTTTGTGTACTATCTTATTTTCATCTTCTTCGTCACCATCACCCATTTTGTTAGCCCATATTGTCATTTCTTCATCTAAATACATCATATCTAGTAAATCCTGACTCCATCCAAATTTCTTTAAACGGTGTAACATCCTCCATGCCATTACTTGCACTGCAGGTGTTTCACTCCACATACTGTCGTTTAAACAACGCCAGTGGTTAGAATCCATTGATTCTGGGTCTTCAATTTGTGAGTGACACGTTCCACAAACTAATATACTTTTTTCCAACTCTTCACCTTTTTCAGATACAGGAGGAATATTGTATACTTTTAAACTTTCTACAGATGTACATAACTCACAAGTTGAGTTACTACGTGCATGTAATTTCTTTTCTATGACACTCATTATTATTGGTTTTATTAAAAGATGATAGCAAAAATACAATTTTTAACGGAATGTTACTGAATTCCTTTTTGTTGATGTCGAGCAATTCTTTAGTTTTGTCATCCTAAAGTAAATGATATGATTTCAGTAGATAATTTAGCAGTAGAGTTTAGCGGACATACCTTGTTTAGCGACGTGTCTTTTGTGATAAATGTGAACGATAAAATTGCCTTAATGGGTAAAAATGGTGCAGGAAAATCTACTATGATGAAAATCATTGCTGGTGTGCAACAAGGAACTCGCGGGCATGTACGACATCCTAAAGATGCAGTTATAGCATATTTGCCGCAACATTTATTGACGGATGATAACTGTACAGTTGTAGAAGAAGCCTCAAAAGCGTTTAAACATGTTTTTGATATGCGCGATGAAATGGAAGGGCTAAATAAACAGTTAGAAACGCGTACAGATTACGATTCTGATGAGTATATGAAAATAATCGAAAAGGTTTCAGAGCTTGGAGAGGTTTTTTATGCTTTAGAAGAAGTAAATTATGAAGCTGAGGTAGAAAAAGCATTAAAAGGACTTGGGTTTAAGCAATCAGATTTTAACAGAGCTACAAGTGAATTTAGTGGAGGTTGGCGTATGCGTATTGAGCTGGTTAAAATATTGTTGCAAAAACCAGATTTGATACTTTTAGATGAGCCTACAAATCACGTAGATATTGAGTCGGTTATTTGGTTAGAAGATTTCTTACTAAATAAAGCGAAAGCGGTTGTAGTTATTTCTCATGACAAGGCTTTTATTGATAATATTACCAATAGAACCATTGAGGTAACAATGGGGAAAATATACGATTACAAGGCAAATTATACGCATTATTTACAATTAAGAAAAGAGCGTTTGTCACACCAGATAAAAGCACACCAGGAACAGCAAAAATTTATTGCCGACAACAAAGCATTTATCGATCGTTTTAAAGGAACTTTCTCTAAAACAAATCAGGTAACTTCTCGTGAGAGAATGCTAGAAAAATTAGAAATTATTGAAATTGATGAGGTAGATAAGTCGGCATTACGATTGCGTTTTCCTCCAGCAATACGTTCAGGAGATTATCCGGTAATTGCAGAAGGATTGTCAAAATCATATGGTGATCATGTAGTTTTTTCTGATGCAAATATGACTATTGAAAGAGGCGAGAAAGTTTCTTTTGTTGGTAGAAACGGAGAAGGTAAATCGACCATGATTAAAGCGATAATGGGTCAGATTGATTATGAAGGAAAATGCGATTTAGGGCACAATGCTAAAGTTGGGTATTTTGCACAAAATCAAGCAGCCCTATTAGATGAGGATTTAACAGTATTCCAAACTGTTGATGATGTTGCTGAAGGTGATATACGTACAAATATTAAAAATATTTTGGGTCGTTTTATGTTTGGGGGTGATGATATTGATAAAAAAGTCGCGAACCTTTCAGGGGGAGAAAAAACACGTTTAGCAATGGTAAAACTATTGTTAGAGCCTGTGAATGTATTAATACTCGATGAACCTACGAATCACTTAGATTTAAAATCGAAAGATGTTTTAAAAGAAGCATTACAAGCTTTTGACGGAACATTAATATTAGTGTCACATGACAGGGATTTCTTACAAGGACTATCTCAAAAAGTATTTGAATTTAAAGACCAACGTGTCATTGAACACTTTGAAAGTATTGATGATTTCTTAGTTAGAAATAGAATAGAAAATTTAAAAGAAATTGATTTGAAAGCATAAACGTTACCAATAATAACGACTATCTAAAAAAGGCATTGATTTTTCATTAGGAAAAATCAATGCCTTTTTTAATGGTTGGGTTTATATATTAATAGAAGATTACATTAATTATGCGACCCTTTATTCTCAGTTAACATAGGTTTTTCACTTTCGCTATTAACCGGTATAGAGACATATTTTGGATTTGTTTGTTCATCTTTAAATCTTAACAATAACAATTGCATTTCTTCCAATTTAGTTTCGAGTTCTGAAATTTGAACTCCTTCATTTCCTTGGTCTGCAGCATCGGCTAATAACATTTCTGCTTTTGCTTCATCCATGCCATTCATGATAACCCCGATAAATAAGTTTAAAAATATCATGGTTCCAATCAAAACAAATGAGACAAAAAATGAAATGCTTAATGCTGATTGAGCAGTCGAATTTACGCATTGATCCATATTGTCTCCATAGCCATAATTTTCACAACCATACATGTTAATGTACATGATATCCGTCCAATCTTCAAGTGTTACTATTCTGAATAGTGATAACATTGATGTTTGTAAATCAGCAAAATGAATAGGGTCATTTGTACTAAAGAAAAACACTCCTGCTACCGCGTATATATAAAATAATAAAAAGAGTAAAATTGATACATAGGTCATGGAAGGTATACTTTTTAATAATGCACCTACGAGCATTTGTAATTTTGGTAACGCTTTTACTAATTTTAAAACCCGTAATAAACGAAGTAAGCGTAAAATTGCTATAGAGCTCCCACCGAAAGGCATGAATGCTGCAGCCACAATAACAAAGTCAAAAACATTCCATGAGTCCTTGAAGTAATTCCATGGTTGTTTGCCTTCAGCTATAATTTTCACAATTACCTCTATGATAAAAATACCTAGAATAATTTGATTCATGAAGCTCAGTATACCGTCATGCTTTTGACTAAATTCTGAGTAAGTGGCAATACCTACTAGTACACCGGCTACTAAAATTGCAATAGTAACTAAATTTTGAAACCACTTAGTTTCGGCGGTTTTTTTACACAATTTTATCATTTTATATTGGTTTGTTTATAGATGTTAATACGCGTAAGAATGCTACGAGTTAAACGGGTGAATAATTTACGAATAATAAAAAAAGGGACTAATCTTTGAGGTTTATTTCAATTGCTATTGTAGCAAGTTCTGTGGTCAGAAGATACTCTTGAAGATTATTCCCAATAAATTTTACTTTATGGGAAAAATATGTATGTGTAGACTTTGTGTTTTGAAAGCAGATCTTAAAAAAATGAAATGTTAACTGGGTTTTTTCTATAGCCCAGTTTATGTACTCATTTTTACTAAATAATCTTGAAAAACTCCCCATAGTTTTATTCAATATTGGTTAATGATAAAGTTAGTTATTGTCTCAAATGTACAATTATTATTAGAAGGCTTACAATATATAATTTAACTTTTTACCAATATCACTACATGTAGTGATAAGTATAAATGATGAGTGGAATAGCTTAATACAAACTTTACTAACTGTTAATCAACTGTGTATTAGCGTGTTGTTTTTCGGTATTTCTGTAGTGCTATAGATGAGGTGGTGGTTGTATTCTGTATTAGTTCTTTTTTTTACTTTGTTTATAAGTAAGGTAATACCTTACTTAACTTGTGGTTTAAAGCGTATTGTAAAGTTGCTATAATGAATAGTAATACGGATTGTCAACTATTTCTTTCAGTCTTCAATATTTCACTAACAGCTGCTTGATACGCTCTTGGATTACTAGCTTTTTTTATTTTCTTATAGGTTTTTTGAGAATTATCGAATGACTGAGAAAAGAATTCCCAAAATCCTAACATTTTCATTTTAATAGGGGTTGGCCCAGAAAGTGCCGCATCGTATTCTTGATAAATACGATCATGAAAATCTCTAAAAATATCCCATCTGTTTTTAGGGTATTCTAGGCTATTGTTTTTAATCATACTCGGTAAAAACGGATCAGCGATTAAACCTCTACCTATCATCCAATGATCTATTGTTGGAAAGCGTTCTTGTAAGTCTCTGAATTTTGATACAGATGTTATATCTCCGTTGTAATACAGTTTTTGTTTAGAAGTATCTAAACAACGCTGAAACGAATCTAAATCTACTCCACCTTTATAGAGTTGTTTTCCGATTCGGGCATGAATAGCAATGTTTTTAATAGGGTACTTTTCTAGAATAGGGAAAACATCTAGAATTTCTTCAGGATTTTCATAACCCATTCTCATTTTCATGGATACCGTAATATCAGACTCTGAATGTACTCGGTCAAGAATATGATTAATTTTTTCTGGGTCACAAATTAATCCTGATCCCATACCACGTTTTGTAACCATAGGATATGGACAACCTAAATTCCAGTTCAGTTCTGTATATCCTAATTTCTGAACATATTTGGTGACAAATAAAAATTCATCCGCATCATTAGTCATAATTTGTGGAATCACTTCAGATACGGTATTGTTTTCAATAAGTAAATCACGTTCATAGGAACCTTTAATTTTCAACTTTCCATTTAAACGGATATAAGGAGAATAGAAAGTGTCTATTCCTCCAAAATACGCGTTAAAGGCATTTCGAAATCGAAAATCGGTGAATCCTTGTAAAGGAGATGAAAGCAATGTAAAACTCATGTGGTATATTCTGTGGCAAATATAAACTACTTTGACGTAATTTATTTAAAGAAATTTATGTAAGTCAATTTTCTAAGGACAAGCCTGTTAGATATGAAGTAACGTCTTTGTTTAAAGGAAATGCAAATCTCTGGGTTTAAACCCACTGGTGGAATAAAAAAGAGAGGAAAACACCTCTCTTTTAATAGTTTGCTGTAATTCTAGTTTTAGAACTTGGCACCAATAGTTAGGTTTATAGCTGTTAGTCCAGTTTTTGGTTTATTACCATCGTTGTAGTAATATGGTAAGGGGGCAGTTTGGTTGCTGTTTCCGTGATTATAATAATTTTCATCTCTGTAATCTGTTACATTGGAAAACACAAAATCTATTCCAATAGCTAAGATGTTATATCGGAATTTTATTTCAGGATTAATCATAACTCCACCTCCTGTAAAATCATGTCCTCCGATATAATTATTTTCTGCGTACAGCACATTGTATCCAAAATTGATATTTGCTTCTAATCCTAAATTAGGTTTGAATTCAACAATGTTGGCAAAACCAACATTTAATATTGAACCTTGAACTGTAGATCCATTGTCTCCAAAGTATGCTGCTCCTCTAAACCATACTGTTTTAAAACCTGGTCTCCAGAAATCACTTTCTCCAAAGTACCAAATGTTTCCTAGTTTAAGGCCAAACCCCGTATCTCCATCATTAAAATCGGTAGACGCTATTCCTGCAAATGTTTCAACGTAGAATCCATTCTTAATTAATTTAGATTCTACTGAATCTTCTTGTGCATTTGCCCCAAGAAGCATACACATTGCTAAAAGCGTTAAATTTTTTTTCATTTTTATTTAAGTTAATTATTTGGGCGGAAAAGATAAGCTACTTGTAAAATTAAAAAGAGAGGTATACACCTCTCTTTTTAATAAATAGTTGTATTACTGCTTTTAGAATTTAGCCCCAATTGTAAGGTTTATTGCTGTTAAGCCAGTTTTTCTTCTAAAATCATTTGAGTTATTATAGAAAACTGGGTCACTAGGGTTGTAGTATCCGCTATTATAGTATCCGTCATTATAATCACTATATTCTTTTATATTAGTAAAAACAAAATCCAATCCAATCGCCAATACGTTGTATCTAAATTTTATTTCAGGATTAACCATAAGTCCTCCTCCTGTAAAGTCATCACCGGAGTATGTAGTTGCCCCATTGTAATAATCATAAGAATTCTCATCTGAGGCATATACTACATTATATCCAACGTTAATATTCACTTCCAACCCTAAATTTGGTTTAAATTCTATAATATTTGCAAACCCTACATTTAGAACAGACCCTTGTACAATTACATCACCATCACCAAAGTAAGTAGCTCCTCTAAACCATACTGTTTTAAACCCTGGTCTCCAAAAATCACTTTCTCCAAAGTACCAAACATTCCCTAATTTAATACCTCCACCAACAAGGCTATCTGTGAAATCTGCGGTTGCGGTTCCTACAAATGTTTCAACGTAGAATCCATTTTTAATTAAGTTAGATTCTACTGAATCTTCTTGAGCGTTTACCCCAACAAACATACAAATTGCTAAAAGTGTAATAATTTTTTTCATTTTTATTTAAGTTAATTTATTAGCCGGCAAAAGTATGTATTCTGGCAATACTAGAATAATATTTAGAGTGCTATTTTACCTGCTCTCCAAAAATTATTACAGCCCCAATAACGGCAATAATAAACAGTACTAAAAAGAATATTTTCCAAAAAGAGTAAGGCCTGTTTCCGTCAATAATTCCACTTTGTCCGTTTACATAAAAATGATATTTTTTACTATTAAATATATAAGAGGATATATATACAGGTAACAATACATGTTTAAAGGTTTCTTCGCTTAATTTCATGTTTAATTGGTGTACACGCTGTGTATCACCGCCAATATCTTGCCTTGCCCATCCGTTGGCAATTTGTTTGGCTTTTTCGGTAGAGTTTAAATGTCCGTTTTCTAATGATAAAGTGTATTTTTCAGTTACAAAACCTGCCAAGTAACTTGAGTTGAATGGCTCTAATTTGTCTAAATCCCAATGGGTTATTTTATTAGGGATGGTATTCTTTTTTTTCTCTGAAGCACTAATTAGGGTATCATCAATAAATCCTTTTACATGTCCCGAAGCATACGTCCATCGTGTTTTTTGGACTTGGCGTGTACGTGTAACGTTTTTACCATTAATTGTAGTGTTATAACTTTCGGTAACGTAATAATAATCTCCTCGTTGGCCTTCATATTCACCATACAATTCGGCGTCAAAAGTCCAATAAGGAACATATAATCCTTTTGTTTTTTCAGGGTCTAAAGCAGCTCGTTTTAGCTTGTTTGGTGCAAACCACAGGCTGTTTACCCATTTTTTAAAAATAGCATGTGATTGTTGGTGGTTTAGCTGAAAAGGAAGTACTGCACCAGGTAATATCCAATCTTCATTATAAGCGTCTTCTACAATTAAGGGCTGACTACAATACACGCAATGTAAGGACTTGTAGTTTTCTTCTACATGCTGATTGGCACCACAAGTTTTACAGTGCAACATACTTATCTTTTCAGTATGAGACTGGTTTCCCATTTTTTCTAAATAAGGCCGTAACTCTAGCTCTTCATAAGAAGTGTCAGATATTTCAATTGCCTCTTCATGATTGCAATAACCGCATTTAATTACGGTAGATCCAGGTTTGTAATTTAGTTCAGCACCACAATTGATGCATGATTTTTTATGTTCTGATTGCTTAGGTGTTTCTTGATTCATTTATGCATGGAAAATATCACCCTCACCTTAGTCCCCTCCCTGAGGGAGAGAAAACCTAGATAAGTTTATTTTTTATGAACTAGTGTTCTAATTATTTGGTAATGGTGGTGGTACAGAACCTAATAAGGTTTGTAGTTCAGGTACAGCATTTAAAGCTGTCCAATTCACCATACCCTGTTTCCATACTAATGTATTTGCATCTACCGTTTTTGAAGTAAACAAGTTGCTTAAGCTTTCAAAAGTAACAGGGCCTGATTGCTGTCCGTTTGTTGCATAAAAGTATTGTGTTTGTTGCGGTAAAGGTGGTGGCATAGCACCAGTATTTTGTGTAGGTGTTGCCGATGTGGTTTGACTTTGTGGGTTTAGCATTCCGCCCATTTGTTGCGCCATGGCAAATCCCATTCCCATTCCTATTCCTGCTCCAGCGGCTCCAGATTCATTAGCAGCAGCAACTTCTAGTGCTTTTGCTGCTTTGAATTTAGTAAGCTTATCCAAGTCTAATTTATTAAGCCTGCTGTATTCAAAAATTTCTTTCTTTAATTCTTCTGGCATCGATACATTTTCGATGAAGAATTTTTCTAAAGATATTCCTACTGAAATAAATTCAGGATTCATTACTTCCAAACAGGTGTCTGACAATTCGTTGGTATTGGCAGCATACAACTCAATAGGAAGGTTTGCTTCTCCAATAATATCAGTAAATCGAGTAGATATTAAACTTTTTAAATGTTCATTAATTTCAAAATTCGTGAAATTATTATCCGTCCCAACAATGTCGGTAATTAATTTGCCAGCATTATTAATCTTGAAAGCATAGGTTCCAAAAGCACGTACTTCAACAAAACCAAAACGATCGTCGTTTAAGGTTACAGGATTTTTAGTACCCCATTTTTCATCAGTAAATAATCGAGAACTTACAAAGTACACTTCTGCTTTAAACGGACTGTTAAAACCATATTTCCAACCTTTTAAAGTAGCAAGAATGGGTAA
>Ga0105354_1002601_pt1 | contig 10689 bp, 11 predicted proteins | sample GOMGulsemesocosm_FD_83658 | JGI IMG/M metagenome (GOLD analysis project Ga0105354, IMG submission 83658) | Methane-oxidizing microbial communities from mesocosms in the Gulf of Mexico - GOM9B Gulf of Mexico | ecosystem: Environmental > Aquatic > Marine > Cold seeps | place: USA: Gulf of America...
ACTTAGAGCATATGGTTTTTAAAGGGACTCATGAAATTGGTACTGCTGACTGGGAAGAAGAAAAAGTGCATCTAGAAAAAATAGCAGATTTATATGAACAACACAGAGCTGAACAAGATCCTGCAAAAAAGTTAGCCTTATATAAGCAAATTGATGAAGCTTCGTTAGAAGCATCTAATCATTCAATTGCTAATGAATATGATAAAATGATTAGTTCATTAGGAGCTGAAGGTACAAATGCACATACTTGGTTTGAAGAAACAGTATATAAAAATAAAATTCCTGCGAATGAGTTGGGAAAATGGTTAAACGTAGAAAGTGAGCGTTTTAGTGAGTTGGTATTGCGTTTATTCCATACAGAATTAGAAGCTGTATTTGAAGAATTCAATAGAACTCAAGATAATGATAGGAGAAAATCTTATTACGCAATGTTAAACGATTTAATTACTAAACATCCATATGGTCAGCAAACTACAATAGGTAAGGCGGAGCACTTAAAGAATCCTTCAATGATCGATATTCATAATTATTTCAACAAATACTACGTTCCAAATAATATGGCTGTTGTTTTAGTAGGTGATTTTGACTTTGATGAAACTATCGGAATGGTTGATAACGCTTTTGGTAAAATGGAACGTAAAGAAGTTATTCACCCAGTATTACCAAAAGAAGAACCAATTACTACACCAATATCAAATGAGGTATTCGGACCAACAGCAGAAAACGTTTCTGTAGCTTTCCGTTCAGGAGCAATTGGAACTAAGGAAGAAAAATTATTGACTTTAGCAGATATGATTTTGGCAAATGGAAATACTGGTTTAATTGATTTAAATTTAAATCAAAAACAAGCTGTACAATGAGGAGGTTGTTCACCAACATTTTTAAATGATTATGGATACCATCAGTTCACTGGTTCACCAAAAGAAAGTCAAACTTTAGATGAAGTTAAAGACTTGTTATTAGCACAAATTGAAAAATTAAAAAAAGGAGAGTTTGATGAATGGATGATAGAGGCCGTAATCAACGATTTAAAGTTATCACAAACTCGTCAATATGAAAATAATACTGCTTTAGCAAGTGCGTATTACAATGCATTTATACATCGTCAACATTGGACTAACAAAGTTGCTTTTTTAGATGAATTAAAGAATATTACTAAAGAAGAATTAGTAACGTTTGCAAATGCATTTTATAAGAATAATTATGTTGTTACATACAAGCGTAGAGGAGAAGATGAAAACATAACTAAAGTTAATAATCCAGGAATTACTCCAGTTAATTTGAATAGAGGTAAGCAATCTGAATTTGTTCAAAATTTTAATAAAAAAGAATCAAAAGAAATTTCTCCTTTATTTATTGATTACAACAAAGAATTACAAAAAACTACTTTAGAAAATGGAGTAGAAGTGTCATATGTTTAAAATAAGAACAATGACTTATTCGATTTGAATATCATTTTCGACATGGGTATGGACAATGATAAAAAATTAGGTTTAGCAGTTGGATATCTTGATTATTTAAGAACTGATAAGTATACACCTGAGCAACTTAAAAAAGAGTTTTACAAATTAGGAATAGACTATCATGTAAGTGCAGCTAATGATAAATCATATGTAGGAATTAGTGGTTTAAAAGAAAACTTAAATCAAGGTTTAGTTTTATTAGAGCACTTATGGGAAAATGTAATAGCGAATCAAGATACCTACAATAAATATGTAGAAAAAATAGCGAAAGACAGACTGGATAACAAAACTCAAAAAGGAAATATTCTTTGGGGAGGTTTATACAACTACGGACAATATGGGGAAAACTCTCGTTTACCTAATATTTATCAATTAGATGAATTAGAGGCTATTAATCCTGAAGAATTAGTTTCTTTAGTAAAAGATATGCGTAACTATAAACAACGTATTTTCTATTATGGTAAAGATGTTTCAGCAGCAGTAACTGCTTTAAATAATAAGCATAAAGTTTCAGCTGATTTAAAAGAATACCCGAAAGCTACAGAATATGTACAGAATGATACCGTTGGTAATGTGTATTATGTTAATTATGATATGGTTCAAGCTGAGATGCTTTTATTAGCAAAAGGAGAACCTTTTAAAGCCGAGAATATTGCGGCTTCTACTTTATTTAACACGTATTTTGGTAGTGGATTATAATCAATTGTATTCCAAGAAATTAGAGAGTCTAAATCATTAGCTTATTCAGCTTTTTCAAGTTACAGAAACGCTTCTAAAAAAGAGGAGGCAAACTATGTAATGGCTTATGTAGGTACGCAGGAAAATAAAATGAACAAGCAATAAATGCTATGATGGATTTAATGAATGATATGCCAGCAGCAACAGAGCAATTTGAAGCAGCAAAAGCGGCAACATTAAAGAAAATTGCAGCGCAACGTATTACTAAATCAAATATTTTCTGGTCATATGAACGTTTACAAAAACTTGGTATTGACAATGATAATAGAGAAGCAATGTATAACACCATTAAAGATATGACTATGGAAGATTTAAAAGAATTTTTCAATACCAATATTAAAGGTGAAAAATACAATGTTTTAGTTATCGATAATAAGGAAGATGTTGATATGAAGGCTTTATCAAAACTTGGTAAAGTTCAGGAAATGGAAGTTGATCATTTATTCAATTATAAAAATGAAAAAGTAAAGTTGTAACATAATCATTTGTAAAAAAAAAGGCCCTCAGTTATGAGGGCCTTTTTTTTTACAAATAGCTTGATACTTTCACATTACCATCTCTATAAGTTTTATCGATACTATTGTAATACTATCCTATAGGTTTAATGCTTGAGCTAGGAATAAATAAATTATATTTGGTAAATTTTCAAGTTATAGATAATCACATATGAAAAAAAAGTACACACTTATTTTAATGCTTTTAGTCATGGGTTATTCTTTTGGACAAGATAAATGGCAAAATATGATCTATGATCATGAGTATAATTTTAATGATATTCAGCGTGATTTTAATGTTTATTATGAGTCCGTAATAAGGGCAACATAAAATCCCAAAGGGAGCTGGAATTAAGCAATTTAAGCGTTGGGAACATTATTGGGAAGCTAGAGTAGATGAAAATGGAAACTTTCCAATTGCGGGCCATACTTTAAATGAGATTGAAAAATATTGGAGAACACGACAAAATAATGGTCTATCATCAAGAACATATGATCCAGGAACCGGAACATGGGAAATTGTTGGTCCAACACCAGCACCGTCTAATGGAACTACACAAATAAATGGTAATGGAAGATTAACGTGCATTACTTTTCACCCTACAGATCCTAATACTATTTTTGTTGGAGCTCCTTCAGGAGGCGTATGGAAAACTACGGATAATGGAGCTACTTGGGCCGAGTTTTCAGGCGGATTAACAAGGCTAGGAGTATCTAGTATTGTAATTCATCCTACTACACCCAATACTATGTATATTGCTACTGGTGATCGTGATTCTTATGACGCTCCAGGGTATGGGGTATGGAAAAGTATTGATGGTGGGAATAATTGGTTTGCACATAATTCAACTATGGGAAATAGAACCATAAATGAGTTAATCATGGACCCTACCGATCCTGATAAAATGTTGGCAACAGCAACAAATGGTTATATTTATAGAACTAGTAACGGAGGTACCACATGGACAGCTTCAAGTTTTCTAGGAATTAACGCACGTGATATAGGGTACCATCCAACAAATTCAAGCATCGTTTATGCTTCAGGAACGGAATTTCACAAATCTACGGATGGTGGGGCTACCTGGACAGAAATAACATCTGGAGTACCATCAGGTACACAAAGGATGGCTTTAGCAGTATCTCCTAATCAACCAAATTGGGTATACATATTAGCTGGTGACGGATCTGGTTTAGTGGGGATATATCGTTCAATTAATAGTGGAACAGATTTTACAACCCGAACTACATCACCAAATATCATGGGATATGCAACTGATGGTTCTGATACTAGAGGTCAATGTTCCTATGATATAGTTATTGCTGCCGATCCTAATGATGCTGATGTGATATATACCGGGGGAGTTAACATGTGGAAATCTATAGATGGAGGTACTTCGATGAGTTGTATTTCTTACTGGGCTCGAGAACTTACGACACCATCTTATTTTGCAGGAGTTCATGCGGATCAACATGCTTTAGAATTTTCTCCTCATACAGGAACTTTATACAATGGTAACGATGGAGGATTATACTACAGTACAAATGACGGGATTAATTGGACAGATGTAAGTAGTGGTATGGCCATTGCTCAAGTGTATAAAATTGGAGTGTCTCAGACTACGAATGGATTGGTTATTAATGGATATCAAGATAATGGTACTGCAATAAGTAAAGATGATTCATTTAGAACCGAAATTGGAGGTGATGGAATGGAATGTGCTATTGATCCAACAGATGCGAATTATATTTATGGGGCACTGTATTATGGTGATATCAGACGTTCTACCGATAATGGAAATAGTTTTGAAAAAATAGCTGATGACGGGTTAAATGGTATTACGGAAGCTGGTTCTTGGGTTACACCTTATAAATTAGACCCGAATACTCCAGAAAGAATGCTTATTGGTTATGACAATGTTTGGCGTTCTGATGATGTAAAAACTCCTGCAGCAAATGCTGTAGTTTGGACTAAAATATCTGCTTTTTCAGGGACAAGTAATATCAGAGATTTAGCCATAGCCCCATCAAATAGTGATGTGGTATATGTTTCTAGATATGACAATAAGTTATATCGCTCAGATAACGCAACTTCTGGAAGTCCATTATGGACTGATTTAGGTACTGCTTTACCTGTAGGGAACGAACCAGAAGATATAGAAATTGATCCTACTGATCCTACGCATGTATTTATTGCTTTAAATAATAATATTTACGAGTCTACAAATAGTGGAGCAAATTGGACCAATATTTCAGGTACTTTACCAAATATATCATTAAATACAATAGTTATTGATAAAACGAGTCCAGTTGATGCAATGTATGTTGGAATGGATGTAGGTGTATATTATAAAGATAATAATCAAGTCGATTGGACCCCTTATTTATCGAATTTACCAAATTTGGAAATTACAGAATTAGAAATTCAGTATGGTACTGAAGTGTGTGAAAATAAATTGTACGCTGGTACTTACGGACAAGGGCTTTGGAAAAGTGATTTAAAAGACCCTGGGAATTTAGCTCCAGTAGCTTGTTTTGATGTGAATACTACTAGTGGTTGTTTAGGAAATACTTTTGTCTTTAGAGATTATACTGCATATACACCAACAACATGGGCGTGGACTATTACTCCTGGAACATTTAATTATGTTGGAGGTACTAATGCCTCATCACAACATCCTCAAGTAGAATTTACTGCAGCAGGTACTTATACTGTTGAATTGACTACAACGAATGCTTCAGGAAATAACACGGAAAATAAACCGTCTTATATAACTATAGTAGCAGGGGCTATAGCTACTAGTTATAATGATGATTTTGAGACGGAAACGCAATGTGACACAGCAAATGATTGTGGTATAACCACATGTGCTTTAAGTGGTTCATGGAATAATTTAACCAATGGTAGTGAAGATAGTATTGATTGGAGAGTTGATAAAGGAGGAACAGGGTCTACAGGAACAGGTCCAAGTGTAGATTATAACCCAGGGACAGGAACAGGAAATTATATTTATACTGAAGCATCAAGTTGCTTTGGGAGTACCGCAATTTTAGAAAGTAACTGTATAGATTTAGATGTCGATTATAATTTTGAATTTGGGTACCATATGTACGGATCTTCAGTAGGTAGTTTACATGTTGATATCTTTTCTTTTGGAAATTGGATTACTGACATTATAACGCCATTTTCAGGAGATCAAGGAGGAGATGTATGGAAAATAGCATCAGTTGATTTATCAACTTATACAGGGCAAGTAGTTAAAATAAGAATGCGTTCTATTACTGGAGCAAATCATTATTCTGATGTTGCTTTAGATGATTTAAAATTTTCAGCACAACCCTTAGGAGTTAATGATAATTACCTTGAAACATCTGGAATTACAGTTTATCCTAACCCAGCTAAAAATAGTTTGTTTATAGCAAACCCAAATCAATTAAAGTTAAATAAAGTTGAAATATATGATCTAGCTGGAAGGTTAGTTATTTCTGCAGATTTAACTAATATGGGCGTAGAGAAGAGTATTAATATTCAAAGTCTTCAAAGTGCTGTTTATATCGTTAGGATAAAAGATGATTCAAATCATATTACTAAAAGGTTGGTGAAAGAATAAAATATTTTTTTTTCAATAATCTTTATTTACATAGATTTTAAAAATAGCCTCACAGACCTGTGAGGCTATTTTTGTTTAAGGAAAAGTAATTCTCTTAATAAATACATGAAATGTATTATTTATATGTTTATTTTTGAGTTCCTGTAAGCATATACACACATGATAGCATTACCTAAAATACCCACAAAAGTTATTTCCATAAAGCTTCGTCCTAAAGCGGAACGTATGACTAAGAAAAGACATCCATGGGTGTTTGAGGATAGTATTGTAAAACAAAGCGTTGAAGGTAATTCTGGAGACGTTGTAGTAATTTATGATACTAAAAAAAATAAATTTTTAGCATGTGGTTTATACGATCCAAATTCGCCTATTAAAATAAAACTAGTACAGTTTGGAAAACCTGCGAAACTAGACTCTGATTTTTTTAAAAACCGTATTGATTCAGTATATGCCATCAGAAAAGATCTTTTAACAACTGATACCAATAGCTATCGATTTATTTATGGAGAAGCTGATGGTTTTCCTGGTTTTATAGCGGACGTGTATGCTGATGTGTTGGTTGTTAAATTGTATTCTGCAATTTGGTTTCCATATTTAAGTGATATACTCCCTCATTTAATCGAAGTTAGTGGATGTAAAACCGCGGTATTGCGATTAAGTAGGAATGTTCAAAAAAGTAAAAACACATACGGATTAAAGGAAGGACAGGTGATTTATGGTGAACTAGGTGACAACGTGGTGCTTTTTAAAGAACATGGAGTTAATTTTTCTGCGAATGTAATTTACGGACATAAAACAGGCTATTTTTTAGATCATAGAGAAAACAGAAGGCGTGTAGGGGAATTATCGAAAGATAAAACTGTTCTAGACGTATTCTCTTATGCGGGTGGCTTTTCAGTTCATGCATTAGCTAACGGTGCTAAAGAAGTAACTAGTTTAGATATTTCTGCACAAGCGTTAGAAATGGCTGTTCAAAACGGGAAATTGAATGTCTATACGGGTACTCATAAAACAATGGCTATTGATGCTTTTGTTGGCTTACACGATTTAATAAAACAAGGAAAAACTTTTGACGTAGTGGTAATTGATCCACCATCTTTTGCTAAAAGTGCAAAAGAAGTTGATAAAGCCAAGCATAGTTATTCGCGTTTAGCACGATTAGGAACTTCTTTAACAGCTAAAGGAGGGTTATTGATATTAGCATCCTGTTCCTCTAGAGTTTTAGCGGAGAACTTTTTTGATATCTGTGAAGCAGAAATTCAAAATGGTTCTCGGAAATATGAAGCTTTAGATTATACTTTTCATGATACTGATCATCCAGTAATCGATAGTTTTCCTGAAGGGGCTTATTTAAAATGTGGATATTATAAACTTAGCTAATTTGCACGATGAATATTATAAAAACAATACCAGTATACAATAGAAAAGGGCAGCGTATTTCGAGTATTACGGAACAAGAAGCTAATTATATTGATGAAACAAAAGTTGATGAACGTTTTTTTATAGTAGAAAACGATTTTATTGTGGTGAAAAGTAAATTTTTCCGACAAGAACATTTGGTGAAGAATTGGACTTTTTGCATTCATAAACAACAAGTACACTTTAAGCCAAAGGAAAATCTTACATATAAAAAAGTACTATTTGTGCTAGAGTCACCACACCATAATGAATTTGATTATGAAGATGGATTTAAAAGTACAAAGCCTTTAATTGGTAGTTTTGAGATATTTAAGAGTTCTTTTTATAAATTAATGGAAGAAATTACTAATGATGATTCATTGGCTTATGAGGTTACTTTATATAACCCAATTCCCTTTCAATCATCACTACATTATTTATTCCGTAGAAACATAAAGGAGCAGACTAAGTTTGGGTTTTGGTTATATGGTTGGTGGGATTTAAAGTATCATAAGGAATTTGAAGAGTTTTTAGGCTATAGAAAATTCGATTATTATATTAATTCAAGTACGCGTACCTATAAAACTTTAGTATCACAAAAATTATCTAAATTAGTTAGTACGGAATACCAAGTTTATCATCCAAACAGTAGTAATTGGAAACGTAAAGAGGTTCGATTTGGTATTAAAAAAATAATCCATTTGGATGATACGCATACTTTATTTAAAGATAAAGAAGAACCCGATAGTTCCATTTTTTAAGCCAACAATGGGTTAATTCTGAATGCACTCCTTGAATAGAAATGATTATACCAATTCATATCTCATGTGGTTTTCTGATGAAATTGATTAAAATGTTAAATGGCATTGTATTTGATGATTTTTAAGTAGTTTTATATCCTGAATAAATTCAACTCATGAAAGTATTTATTAATCTTATTTTTTGTTTTTTGTTTTCATCTTCCTTGTATGCACAAGAAGGAGGGCTTGATTCTAATACGCCAAAAGGAATTGCTATTCCAGCAGATAAAAAAGAAATTGCTCCCCCAAAACCCAAAACGATACTTAATAAACCGAAATTACCAACAGTAGACTTAAACAATCCCTTAACAGAGCCTAAACCGTTTTATATGGAGCAAAAATCTGATTTATTGGATGCAGGTGAAGAATTGCAGAAACGTTGGGATGATAATAAGTTAAAAGCAACAGCGAAATACGATCAATACCTAGGGGATTTTAAAACAAAGAGTACTTATTTAGGCTTGCAATGCAGAGATTTTGGATCGGTAGATGGTGATTATGTACGGATAATAGTTAATGATGTTGTTGTTGAAAATAGTTTACGTTTGGGAGGTTATTTTAAAGGAATTAACATTGATTTAGTTTCAGGGTTAAACCGCATAGATGTTATAGCAATAAATGAAGGTACTGCTTCACCAAATACGGGGCATTTTATGGTGGTGGATCATGAGGGGAATATTATTACATCTCAGAAATGGAACTTATATGAATCAGGAAAAGCAACAATGATTATTTTAAAGGAAGAATAAGCTGAATGTTAGAAATTAGACCTAACTGCGAACATTGTAATAAAGACTTGCCAAACGAGTCAACACAAGCGCTAATTTGTACTTTTGAGTGTACATTTTGTGCTAATTGTGTAACTAATGTATTCAACCACATTTGTCCAAACTGTGGTGGAGGTTTTGAAAAACGACCTATAAGACCGATAAATCTTCTTGAGAAATATCCGCCAAGCATTGTAAGAGTGTTTAAACCTAAAAAGGTTAATTAATTTATGATACAGTTCAAAAGCAAATACGTTTGTGTTTGTCTATTCTTTTTCACTCAATTTTCTCAAGGCCAACTAAAAATAAAGGAAGCCCTTACTGCAGAGGAGTTAATGACCATTTTACTTGGGGATACTGAAAATATTGTAGTGAGTAATTTATCTATTAAAGGGAGTCCTAATGCTTTTGGAGAATTTAAGTGCAAATTAGATTATCATGATATTATTCCTGAAGGAGTTATCATGAGCAATGGCTATGTTAAAAATGCTATTGGCCCTAATACGGATACTCAAAAAAGTACAAAAGTGAATTTTATGAGTGATCCTGATATAAACAGAATATCAGGTAATAAAGGCTGTTATGATACCGCTTTATTTGAATTTGATTTAATTTCTGCTACAGATAAAATTCAATTTAATTTTTTCTTTGCCTCAGAGGAATACCCTGAATATATAGAGAAAAATGTGAATGATACCTTTATATTTTTAGTAACAAATACTATTACAAAAACATCAGAAAATATTGCCATATTAAACGGAGATAAAAATATTCCTATTACGGTAGACTTTATCAATCATAAAACAAATAGTGAATATTACATACCAAATATTCCTTGGAATAAGGACACCATGAATAGGTACAGAAATGATATTGCAAAACTTGAATTACCATTTACTTTTCAATATGATGGTTTTACAAAGCTATTAAATGCTACCGTTACTGTTATTCCAGATGTAAAATATCATTTTAAATTAGGGATTAGTGATGTTGGAGACCAATTATATGATTCAGCAATTTTTTTAGAAGCCAATTCACCTAAAAGTATTGGGAATAAAATAAATTTAAAAGAACGCTTAGATAAGTTTGAAGATAAAATTTCAATAGATTTTGCGATTACTTTTGAGGTTTCTTCTGATAAAATAAAGGATGATAGTTCATTTAAATTGCTTGATGAAATTATTCAGGAACTAATAAAGCATCCAGAAGTGAACATTCAAGTAATTGGACATACGGATAATAGTGGTACGGTTGAATACAATGAGAAACTATCAACAAAGAGAGCCGAAGCAGTAAAGAATTATTTGACTTCGTTTACGATTGATCAATCAAGGGTCGGAAGCAAAGGAGTTGGAGCACAACATCCTAAAAGTGATATTAAATCAGAGAACAGGAGAGTAGAAATTATTTTTATAAAATAA
>Ga0105354_1002608_pt1 | contig 10677 bp, 10 predicted proteins | sample GOMGulsemesocosm_FD_83658 | JGI IMG/M metagenome (GOLD analysis project Ga0105354, IMG submission 83658) | Methane-oxidizing microbial communities from mesocosms in the Gulf of Mexico - GOM9B Gulf of Mexico | ecosystem: Environmental > Aquatic > Marine > Cold seeps | place: USA: Gulf of America...
GGTGTTGCTGCACTGTTTGTCGCCCAAGCATTTGGCATTGACTTAAGTACTGCTGACTACCTGACAATCATTGCGACAGCTACTTTAGCGTCTATTGGTACAGCAGGTGTTCCAGGTGCTGGTTTAATCATGCTCTCGCTGGTATTAACCACCGTTGGCTTACCGATGGAAGGCCTAGCGATTATTGCCGGTATCGATAGAATCCTAGATATGGCTCGTACCAGCGTTAACGTTTGTGGCGATCTTATGGTTTCAGTACTGATTAGTAAGTCAGAAAATGAATTAGATGAAAGTATCTACAATGCAGATGAGCCGGTCGTAGAAACCGACGCTATACAAAATGCACCTAAAATAGCTTAAACGGCTCTCTTGCACACGGGTGATTCATTGCTAAGAATCACCCATTCTTATCTATATTGGTCGTAATATACCCACCAGCAATACGCAATCCACTTGTTGTTTAATCCTCTATTTCAATTTTTAATTTAAAACTATTTCCAGGATGATGAGAACTGCATCTTTAAACAACCCATTCACTGACAAACGGTGCTATTCGTTGGGGAAGCCTCGGATTGGTTCGCTACTTTGTCACACTTATTTAGTATATGTTAATAGCCTTCACCGGTAAAAAATCTCTCAATTACCTGCGCATCTTCTGTGGTTTCAAATAGGCTAAACAATGCATTAATCTTTTCAGTAGCAGCTTTATCATTCGCAGCTTCTGCTGAGTGATTGTCTGAGAGCATGCTCATTATTTGCAGCTGAACTTGCGCGTCGCTTTTGAGTACTAACTCAGCATACTTATCAATATTTTCACCGGCGGCATCTGCTGCGCGCCAAAACGTATCGTTGTCCTGTCGCTCTGATTGCTGTTCGCTTTGCTGACGTGCTAAGAGTAGAGATTCGATATCCTCAGTAGCCGCAAGCGCTGACATCAACTCGCTTGCACCGCCTAGTTGCTCTGTAAGCTGTTGTTGGTCAATCTGATCTAAAGGAGGCTTTCCCGTTAGTTCTGCGCTCACTTCCCTGCTAAGCTGATCTCTATCAGTGGCGTCTAATTGCAGTAAGTTTGCAGCAAGATTTGTCGTCGTATTCTGGTATTTACTGCCTGTGGAATTGGCTACATTTATTTTTTCATACGCGTTAGCTACCAATAGCTCAACGCTACTCTGCTGATCTTTCTCGGCAGTAGATTTGGCCTTTATCTCGTAGAATGTTGTACCATCGTCACTCGTCCTACTCTCTCCCATACGCGATTTAGACACTAGATCCCTAGCCAAATGGCTGTCTCTAACCTCTTCAAGCGCCTGCATGACTGGTTCGTTGTTGCTCAAATCAATTTTATCAACCGACTGACTGGCTCCAGTCAATAGCTCTAGCCCCGTTTCGGTAATCTTTAGATAAGCTCTTTGATGCGTAATGTCTAAGCTTAATAAGTCGCTAAAAACATCCTCCAACTGCTCTTCTTTAAAATCATAGTTTTCGATTAAATTTAGTGCGCTATCTAACATTTCATATCGCGTTTGCCTGGCATTATTATCAATGTCCAATATGGCACTCACGCCTTCTAAATCATCGGTCACTATCGGACTAAAACTATCTACTTTCTGCAGTGTGTTGGCAAAATAGCTTAATGCATCTCCCTGAAGCGCCTGTGGGATGTCATTCAAACGCTCTAAAATACGACTTGTAAAGGTGCCATCGGCCATGATGGCCAATAAGTCCGACTGTTGGGCTGAATCAAACGCTTGTAAATCCCCCATCATTTTAGGTACATCAGCACTGTTGTTTATTGCCAATACAAAGTTACGTATATCGTTAGCAGCAGTGGAGTGTGTACTGCTTTGTAATGCCTGTCGATTATAGGTTGCACCCGCTTCAGAAGGAGGCACCTTAGCAGCATGAATTTTTCCTTGCTTTAATACTGCTTCGAGATCCGAGGGGTTCAATTCAAGTAGCTGTGCAGTAAAAGCGTCTAAGGTCTGACTGGAGATAAATGTTCCGGTTATCCCATTGAGTGCAGGCGCCTTCTGCAAGGCCTGCGCAACACTCATAAAGTCTGCTAATTGATCATCATCTAATTGTTCCGCCAATTGCAGGAAATCATCATTGCTAATTAAATTTGTATCAATGATATTTTGTTGTTGCTCACTAGCTAAACGATTGTAAACATTCAACATACGCTGCGACTTTTCTGAGTCATCTAAAATTAGAATAGTATTCTTGCCCTGAATACTGGCGGGTATATCTTGCTCAGAATCTACCGCTGGAGTTTTGTTAACAGCGCTAGTATGAGTGGCAGATAACAATTTGTTGGGCTGAGTGTTATTTATTCCAGGAGGTGAAACTGCCTGAGATTGCCCGGAAGAATGCACTCTCTGCACTGGCGATGGGTTGCTATTATCTCGTTGAGATTGCTGCTGCACAACACTTGCCAATGATGAAATTTTCATAGCTACTCCCTTAAAAATGAATAACTACCTTATCGACAATTACAAAGTAAACTTTATACCTTAGATTCACTTAAGTTCTCATCTTAATCTTTTCGCCAGCGAGGCTTATTAACACGCTACAACTTTATTGAAAATAGAAGCTTTACACTGCAATCAAAGATAATTCTTCGCATTCGTCGATTATTATTTATTAGATTTTAACAATCTAGCCCTGACAATATTTCAAAAACAGACTCACTTGAGAGCTTAACTTATATTAAGCAATCAAACACCTCCCTTTCCCGCTTAAACATCTGACCTCTTTTGCTAACAATAAAGGACAACATTGCTAATAAAAATAACTATATTACAACTTAAAAACAAAAAATTAAGTATCTGTTAATTTTTACTGTTCAATAATTGATCGTTTTAGATCTCAAAAATATCTACACACTCCTTAATTTAAGGAATCCATAGACTATTAACGAGTTTAAAATATAGAAGCCATGTGCAGCATTGGTTTGCTTAATTCATTTTAAAACATTGAATATGATGGCTAACAGTAAAAGGGCCTACTACCCAAAAACCACAAGCAGGGAAAGTTATGAGTAAATTTCTTATGGTTACTAGCGTGTGCATTTTGATTCCTTTTAGTAGTTTAAACTTACAAGCTTCAATTAGTAATGATATTGCCAACAATGAATCTATGTCCACCTTGTTTAATGGAGCATTAGTTGATAGCTTAACTATCAATGACATTTTTCAACAAATAGCATCCGTAGATGCTTCATTAACCCCCGAAGCCACAGGCTATGCTACTTGTAATAAAATTGGTACTGTTGAGGAAATCGTATCAAGTGCCTTTTCTGCTGCACCTACCCTAGCTAAAGAAATTGCCGACGCTGCTAGAGAGTGTGGAGTGCTTGAAGAAGAGCTCTTAAATAGTGCATTGGCTGCAAATATTGACCCGACAACGATAGGTGAGGCGACTGCTGCAGGGGGAAATGCCGCGGGAGTGGCACCAACGGGGGCTATTACAGGTTCTCCAATTTCGCCCCCAAGCTTTAGTACTGGTACAGGAGGGTCTTCAATTACGCCACCAAGCATAAGTGATAGTACAGGATCTGGAGGCGGAGAATCTGCTAGCCCTTCTACTTAAATTCAACTGCAATATAGTTCTTGCGAATTACGAACGACTAAAGCCTACAGATGCCCTATAACTACACAGCTACGATTAAGTCCCAAATGTAAACAATATTCACTTAATCCTTTAAAGTAGGCTCCGTAGCTAGGATTTTTTAGATTGTGTTTGAAGAACCTATACGCCCTTGAGGTGAACACCCAGATCGATGTGTTCGCTTCGATTAATACAGCGATTGCTGCTATCAGCGGCGCCGCGCTTAAAATCACCTTTTGCTGATTTCATTGTTGCGATGATTAACAGCACTCGCGGGTCATCCGTACTGAAGTTTTCGGCTGTTCCTCCTTGATCACGCATGCCTCTTTTATTGACAACTTGCAGTGCGGCGCGCTGATATGCAAATTCAATAGAATTCGCTTTTTCTTCATTGCTTACATTATCTGGAACTCTGCACCCAAAAAATCCGTTTTATTATGACTTACTCACTCATATTATTTGCTGTTATCAGCCAAATATTTTTTGATCGGCTGCCAATAACGGTCTTGCCAGCCTTGCGCTAAATGCTGTTCAAATTCAGCGGGGTACTCTGTTTGCTCAAAGGACAAGGTTGTCTTATGTTCTGTCGATTCTTGCAAATGAAAGCTAATTAATGAGTAAACCCCATCTTGCCAATTAGCGGCGCGCCATCTTTGAGTGAGTCGCTTATCTTTTTCTAGTTCAAGATACGTCCCAGATATCATACCGTTAAATGCACTAAACTCTCCATTTACACATAGATCAAAGACGGCTTCAGAAGCTGTAATTTGACTAAAAGTTTTAGCTTCAGTGAGTATCGAGAATAACTGTTTTGCGCTGCAATCAAAGTTTACTTGTTGGCTAATTGTCATTATTTTCTCCTAATTCAATAAAAGTAAACCAAATGGTTTACTTTTTAAATAATATACGGCGGAATTATAATTTGCAACACTTAACCAAATAGTTTATCTTTTGCAGATGACTAATATACAAAGCAAAACCCAACTCGACTTGGTTTTTAAGGCATTATCTGACCAAACGCGCCGGGCTCAGCTAGATCGCCTAATACAGGGGCCTGCATCAATCAGTGAGCTGGCTGCGCCTTTTTCAATGTCTTTACCGGCAGCTTCAAAGCACATTAAAGTATTGCAAAGAGCAAACCTAATAAGTTGTAAAAAAAATGGACGCGTGCATATCTGTGAAATAGAACCTACGGCTTTTGTTGAGCTAGACCGTTGGATGGCAACACATCGTCAATTCTGGAATGACAAATTTGATCAGTTGGAAGTTTTTTTGCAGGAGGAATCAGCGTTAGAATGAATATAAATGACACGCCCAAAACACATGACGAACGTAGGTTAGTGATTAAAAGAGTGATTCTGGCCAAGCCTGAACGCATATTTGATGCATGGACTCAGCCACAACTATTAACCCAGTGGTGGGGGCCAAAAAATGTCACTTGCCCTAGTGCGAAAATAGATCTTCGTGTAGGCGGACGCTATCGTATAGCCAATCAAATGTCAGATGGTAGCACTGTGTGGATAACCGGTGTTTTTGAAGAAATAGACCGTCCTAAAAAGCTTGCTTACAGCTGGAGTACTAGCTTACAAAGACAAGCTTGTGAACGAGTCTCTATTTTTTTGGAACCACAAGAGGATGCCACGCAAATCACTATTATTCATGAACATATTCCAACCCAACAACTTGTTATCAGCCATCGTGCTGGATGGGATGGCTGTCTCAACGGTTTAGCGTCATTTATTCATCATTGAATGCACCTAAATAGGTTAAGTTTATTGATGGATATTTCCAGCATTCAATTCACTGCACCAATTCATATATAGTCTGTATTCTGATCGTAAAATAGTTTATGGGGAAGAGAAATAAGTATTCTTATATAGAGCCTTATTTGTCGTTTCTTCCATAGCTTTTATAGTTCGAAACCTTTATGTTTAACCCACCTTTTATCGCTTAAATCACTACGATTCATATCACTATTTTTTTATCTTCAATATTTTTTATTTTCGCAAGGACGTTACATGAGCGCTAAACAAATTAACTGGCTAATGTTTTACACATTGGTTTTTATGTGGGGCACATCTTTTCTGATCACATCTATTGCCGTAGATCAGTTTAGTCCCATTCAAATATCAACGATGCGTATCTCCTTGGGCGCGATTATATTATTAATAGCAATGTATCTGCGTGGGTTGCGTTTACCCACGGATATTTGGTCTTGGGTATACTTCGCACTGTTTGGGGCAATGGGTAATGCACTGCCCTTCTTTTTAATCTCTTGGGGGCAGCAGAGCGTGTCCTCTGGTACCACTGGAGTATTAATGGCTTTCATGCCGTTAATCACGATGATTTTGGCGCACTACTTTATTGCCAATGAAACACTCAATCGCTATAAAATCATGGGTTGCTGTGTCAGCTTTTGTGGCGTAGCACTGTTACTTGGCCCACAGATAGAGGGAAGCCATTCAATTATTGCGCAACTGGCTATTTTCTGTGCCGCGGCCAGCTATGCGACCAATACCATATTGATAAGAAGGTTACCAAAGTTCGACCCTTTAGTAGGGGGTGCGGGTATGTTGTTAGTTGCGAGTATTCTGTCTTTACCCGTTGCACTCTATCAAGGCTTTGAGAATATCACTGCTCCAGGCTCTGGGGCTATCTATGCGATCATTTGGCTGGGCGTTGTGCCTACCGGTATGGCTTCGATCTTGTATTTCTCCTTAGTGGAGCGTGCCGGGCCAAGCTTTATCTCCAACGTTAATTATTTGATACCTGTGCTGGCATTTTTTAGCGGTATTATCGTGCTCAATGAAGCTATAACTTGGTTGAGCCTAATCTCAGTAGCAGTTATTCTTAGTGGTATAGCCTTGACCCGCAAACCGATGAAAACTTAACGGTTTATTTCGCGTTATGTTGGAGGGTAAGGTGACTTACTCTCTGCATAGATGATTCTCTTAAATAGCTATTGAGTACTTTAGAATATAGTCCAAAAATCATTAAGCCCAACCGGTGAACTAGATTGGATTATAATAAAAAAACCTTCGCACATACCACTTTCTCGATAGGTATTATTACCTATCTTACAAACGTCATGCATGCCGGGACAGCTATTAGCATTGCAGGTGTCATTTTATATACGACAAAACCAGTAGCTAGAAACGGCTAAATAGTTTGCAACTAACCACCCAAAAAAGAACACTCGCCTTTACCTACGATTTATTAGTAGATTTCAATCCTTCGATAAAACTTCCTGAAACTAGGCCGCTATAAGCTACACTTACAGAGAATATAGCATGACATTTAAGTGTAATAATCTTTGCTGTTAACTTTGGTTCTTTAATGATCGCTGGGGATTTATTTAATATTTCAAAGCCTAATTTTTCTTATTAACAAGGTTCAAACACATGGATAATAATATGCAACATGGCTTTATGAACTTTTCAGTAGAAGAGAACATATTAACCATCAAGGGACAAGGCCCTTGGAACTTGGATGCGATTGACCAAAGGGTTATTGAAGCAAGAGAGCATATAGATATGGTTCAGGGTAGACCTTGGGCGGTGCTAGCCATAGTACGTGGTGACTCTATTTTGGTTCCTGAAGCCGTTGCAAAGCTGACTAAAATAATCCAGAGTGACCAACTTAAAGGCCGTATAGCCACTGCTTTAGTTATTCAAGAATGCACTATCCCCGAGTTAGTAGAAACACATTTAAGTCAGGTATATACATTGGCAGGTGAAGAATTTAAAAGCTTTGATAAACTAACAGACGCTAAAAGTTGGTTAAAGCTACAACTTAAATATCCCCTTTTTATTGGAACAATAAATGATGCAGGCTAAGTATTTCCTGTGACTAAATTTATAACTTAAATGTTTTATCGCGCTTTTTTATCCCCTTAACAAAAATAACTCACAGTGAATGCAACAAATCATGATATTGAGTCACCAGGAGTGTTCTATCGCTTTTTAAATCGCTTGCCACCCAAACGTGCTTCAGCTTAGCCTTTAACTCAACAGTACTGCAGGCAAACAGCTGTAATAGAAACTGCATTGATCTCTGATTTATGGGAATCCCTTCTCCATACAAAAACGGTTGCGCATAGACTTTACTTGGGGATCCATCGAGAGGAATGCGTAACATCGAAATCGCTCTTGCATTGCAACACTGTTCAAGGCTTTGGAACTTTCGGTGATTAATTCGACTGACTTTTGTTAATAGTTGCTCAATGGTTATGTTATAGCGATGACAATAACGATTGATGAATTGTTGGTATTGTGCGCCCTTCGCTTCTTCCATATAGACGTAATAGTTATCTCCCTCTACCGCATCGATCGTTACTTGTCGGTAATCTATTTCTGCATTGAGAAAGTGATTGAGTCGTTGCGGTTGTGCACCAAATTCAGGATCGGCGCCAGTGTATTGTTTACTCACACCAGAGCTGGATACTTTAAAGGCGAATCGCTGAGACTTATCCAAAATATAAAGTTTAATATCACTCGTTTCTATATCAAAAGAGACATTAAATAATAGTTCAGGATCTATCTCATCAGGCAGCTTACTTATTCCCGCACCGTTATAAAAATAGGAGTAAATAAAATCTAAGTCGTACATTTTCACCCCCTTGAGCCGCGTGACTTTTAAATGATGTCGTTTTTATTGAGCTTAAGTGCTTTAAATTAGTAATGGGGACTCAACGGCTTGATATCTTGCTCAGGTAAAAACTCGATGTTGCATCTAACGCCGGCAAAAAGCTCTGCGCGATAGTTATTTAAAAGTACAGTAGCGCCAAATGAATTGCTGGCGGCATCAATAATAGGGTCGACAATGATGATTTTACCAGCAAAGCCTTTTTCTTTACCCTCAGGGTAAATTTTCACTGACATCCCCTTTTTAATTTCCCCGTATAGATGTGCATTAAACACCACTTCAGCGTGTAACGGGTCGAGCGTCACTATTTTTAAAAAAGGAGTATCATCAACAAATTCACCCGGCTCTTTTAGCCGTTCAACCACGACGCCTTTTATCGGGCTTAAGGTCTCACGTTGCTGTAGACGAACTTTAGCCTCGATCGCCAGAAAATTAGCTAGGCGACGCTCTGTGAGCATTTCATCTTGTTCGTGATCAGAGATTAATTTTTTCTTATACAGCTTAGCATTACGTCTCACCTTGCGTTGCGCAAACTCTACTTTAGCAAGTGCCGTGTTTAAAGCCGCACTTTCAACCGTTGAATTCAAGCTTAGCAGTACCTGCCCCACCTCAACTAGATCACCACGCTGGACGTGCATTTCTTGTACCACACCACTCACTGCACTACTTAGCTGCACTTCACTGCTTGGCTCTAAAAGGCAACTTAGTAGCCCTTTATTGAAAGGCGATTCTGCAGCAAGCAAAGGTGTGGATATCATAGGTGTCGTGATCAAAGGTATCGCTATCAAAAAACTAAGCAGTACAAACTTAATACGCTGCATTAAAACTTCCTCAAAATTAACTCGTTTTCATCCAGAAACAGAGACGTTCGCAGTAGCTCTCTGTTGCTGTAGGGAGCTCACTATAAACGCTGAGAGCTAAAAGATAGCAATTCTTTTTGCTGCTCATCACTCTTTAATAATTGTGCCCGTAATTTAACGTGGTCAGACTCAATCCGTCTCTGACAATATTTAATCACTGTCATGGCTATTTTACTGTATAAACGCCCTGATATTGGCAGAACATACACACCCGCGAGAACACGTTTAGCAAAAGTGCTAAACACTTCATCCTCAATAGACAGTAACATTTGATAACTGCCTTGATCTCCCTGGCGTGCACAGCGCCCTTGCAGCTGTCGATCGATACGCGATGAGTCATGCAAGCCGGTGATAATAACATGCAAACCACCAATTTGAGCGACTTTTGCCGCCAGTTTTATATCGGTACCGCGACCGGCCATACTGGTGGCAATGGTCACTGCCCCCTCTTCCCCTGCACTGGCAATAATTTCAGCCTCTGTACTGTCTTGTCTGGCATTTAACAGCTGGTGCTCTATTTGTAAGGATTCAAACGCTGCACTTAGCGTTTCAGATGCCGCGAGCGATTGCGTACCCACTAATACTGCCCGACCCAATTTTTGTAACCCTATCACTTGTTCACAAACCGCACCATATTGCTCAGTTTCATTGGCATAAAACCTGTAACCTAAGTTTTTTCGTCGAGGTTTGTTATTGGTGGGGATATTGACTACAGGTAGTGCATAAACCTTCCACAATTCTGACTCCACTTCACTAGCGGTCCCTGTCATACCCGATACTTGATAGAAATGTCGAAAGAAGTTTTGAAAGCTGATGCTCGCCAATGTTTCACGCGGCGCACTTAACGGACAGTCTTCTTTTATTTCGATCAACTGATGCAAACCTTTCTCCCAGGTTCTATCAGGCATCTGACGCCCGGTATGCTCATCGATAATCACCACTTTTTGCTCATCAACTAAATAGTGTTTGTCACGAATAAACAAATGTCTGGCACTTAGAGACTGTCGCAGTAACTCTAAGCGTCGTACCTTGCCCTGCCAGAACGGCCCAAGATCTGCGGTTATCTGTAACCCTAGTAGTTCCCCTGCCTCTTTTAGCTCTATACGCCGCTCCTGTAATAAAATATTAAAGTCACGACCTTGTTGTAACTGCTCAGACAGTAACATGGCTTGGTGGTAAACCTGCTGCTGTTGCTCTTGTGGCACTTCTTCGCCAGAAATTATCAAAGGTGTACGTGCCTCATCTAACAAGACACTGTCCGCTTCATCCACCACGGCGAAATGAAGCCCTCGCAGCATTAACTGCTGTATTTTTTGTGCGCCTTTACTTAAATACAGCGCGTGCAAATGCAAAGGGTGCTGGCGATCAGCAAGTACAATGCTGTCTTTTAAATAATCGAACGCTAATTCATTCGCGGTGCAATATACAATATCTTTGACGTATTGCTGTTGGCGTTGTGGTAATTGCATGTTTTGCACGATGACGCCGACAGACAAACCCAAACGCTGGTATACCGGCATCATCAATTGCGCATCTCGATCGGTTAAATAATCGTTAACGGTGA
>Ga0105354_1002617_pt1 | contig 10666 bp, 7 predicted proteins | sample GOMGulsemesocosm_FD_83658 | JGI IMG/M metagenome (GOLD analysis project Ga0105354, IMG submission 83658) | Methane-oxidizing microbial communities from mesocosms in the Gulf of Mexico - GOM9B Gulf of Mexico | ecosystem: Environmental > Aquatic > Marine > Cold seeps | place: USA: Gulf of America...
TAATAATAAATGGCGGAGAAGGAGGGATTCGAACCCTCGATGGGATTTAAAGCCCATACTCCCTTAGCAGGGGAGCGCCTTCGGCCACTCGGCCACCTCTCCGGTATGCGGCGTATAATACGGGGTAGCGAAAATAAGTCAAACAATTTTTATTATAAATATTGTTGAGTGCATCGTTTTTAACCAAGTGGTTCAATAAAGAAACGAGATGAGTAAATATTAGCTTATATCAATGCATAAATAGCTAATTTAAAAGTATCGAGCCTTTAGTTTAGATGCGGCAATTCACAAAAAATGATACTCCCCCCCTGTAATAAACGCTTAAAAAAGCAATTTAGAGGAAAAATATTGATAGAAAAATACAAAAAATGGAAATTGAGCCAAGAAATTAAAGAAATCTGTATAAGAATATGATTTACGCGTGGTGAAAAGTTGATAAAGACGATATTACAAATGTGAGAAAGGGATGGGCTACAAGCATTAGGCAAAAAAAATGGAAGCCTTAAGCTTCCATATTCATCATTGACTACTCAGTGGCGTCTTCTGATGCTTTTTCTTGCTGAATTCGTTGATAGATTTCTTCACGATGAACAGCTACTTCTTTTGGTGCGTTAACACCGATGCGTACTTGATTACCTTTAACACCTAATACGGTAACTGTAACTTCGTCACCAACCATTAAAGTTTCACCAACACGGCGCGTTAAAATTAACATATATCACTCCTGTAATAGAATTCCGATTGACCCCGGATTAACAATTTTAGTGATTATTAATAAATCACCTCTTTCAATTATATAGCTAGATTGTAAACACATGGGAATTATTTCAAAAAAAATTAAAAAACAACGGTAAACAGCTCCTTTTTCACACAATTAGCGTAAAAAAATACAAGCTTGCTGTAAAAAGTAGACTATACACGTTGTTATAAAGTTCATCTGCTTATACTAATAACATTAACAGCGATTAATCATCAAGTTGTATATCATTTTATTTTTATTTATTACCATTGCCGAAATAAGTCCAGTTCGCAGTAACTAACGCGCAGCGCAATATTAAATATAGCACTGGTAAAAATTTTACAGTTTTTAGTAGCGAGTTTTTCCTTAAATAGAGTAGGCCTTGCGCATTAAATTACTCTACTAACATATTGTCTGCTTCAACACAGATCGATATGTTATTAAATGCTCCCTAGTCCAGCACCAAATATAAACATTGTTATTACACCGACACTATTTAGGAGAGCTTAACTATTATCGCTCTAAGAACATTTCAGTGATATGCAGATTGCGCTATAAGCGGCACAAGTTTATATATTTAGACTGGCTAGCGCATTGTAAGCTGTATTCGATAAGTTATAAATAACTTATCGAATACAGCTGATCGTATGAGGCAAATACGTATCTTTAAGGGAGCTCATACATTAATTCCTCCCGTAACAGATTCAGAAGGCTAGTTTACTTAGGTTTTTTAAATACTAGGCTAAAACGGTCAGTGTTTCCGGTAACTGTTTTGCGACCTACTTCAAAACGTAATTGGTCATCAGGACGAAAAAACATATCAGAAGAATCTTCGAGCACGAATCCAGCCGCTTGTACTTCTAGAATTACCTGAACAGGGTCTTCTCTACGGCCTAGTTCTTGTGTTTCTTGCTCCATATGACGCCTTGTATGGTCAACAATGACATACTTACCACCTGGCTTTAAAGAATCAAACGCGGCCTTGTTTAACTTACTTTTATCTTCCAAGTTAAAATTGTGATATTCACGAATATTTAAAACCATATCCGCATCTTTCATCCCAAAGTTAAGCTTCCCTAGAGAATATCGTCGATCTTCATTGTTCCAAGCAAGGTCAATAGGTAATTTCTTCGCTGATTGAAAACCGTCTTTTTTTAGTAATGTGTCAAAGCCAGCTAACCACTTTTCCGGGTAGGCTAAATGAAGTTCACCTTTGTCTTTTAGCACAGGGGCTAGAATTTTTGTGTACCAGCCATTTCCAGGTGCAAATTCTATCACTTTCATATTTTTCTTAAGACCGAAAAACTCGAGTGCTGCTGCAGGGTTTCTATTGCGATCTCGTTTTGTATCAGCTTCATCTCTATGCTCCATTTTCATGGCAAGCTGCACATCTTTTTGTATTGATGTCGATGCTGCAGTAGCAATAAATGATGTGCTCGTAGTCAACGCCGTTATAGCTAATAATAAAGTTGTCTTTTTCATCGTATTCCCTAATATTTAAATGCTTAAATTTTCAGATAAATAATAACGACTAGCCCTTTGAAACTCACTGAGGTAATTGTAAGTAAATCTTTCTCTCTCGAATGTAATCTGAAGTCCGCTAAGTATCTTACAAGCGTCGACTATCAAGTAGCACACAGACAAGCACGCGCCTATGTCAGTTAATCGTCCGTGACTATTTTGTTGGAACTACTTAGCAAGGAATTAATGTTAACGAGAAGACATATTTACAATGATGATGGTTATTCCATTTCCATTAATGATCTGATCATGTTGTGTGGGGGATGATAAACGATTACAAGTATTCAGCTATTAAATCGAATTGGTATTATATTTCAATGAAGAGAGTATTAAGATTAAAGATAATTGGGCATAAAAAAACGCCGATATATATCGGCGTTTTTTATGATTTCGATGTGCTTAAAGCTTTTCAGCCAGCCAATCATTGACACTTGCTAGAGCTGCAGGCAATGCAGCTGCATCTGACCCACCAGCCATAGCCATATCTGGTCGTCCGCCGCCTTTACCGCCAACTTGCATAGCAACCATATTGACTAATTCACCCGCTTTAACTTTACCGGTTAAATCTTTTGTTACACCAACAACTAAACTCACTTTGTCGCCATCGGTTACACCAGCAACAACAATACCGCTAGTCAGTTTGTTTTTAAGCTCATCAACCGACCCACGCAATGTTTTAGCATCAACACCATCAAGTTGCGCAACCAAGACTTTATGACCGTTTATTTCAACAACCTTATCCATCAAGCCAGCACCCTGTTGACTAGCAATTTGTGCTTTGAGTTCATTAACCAGCTTGTCTAGTTGCTTATTCTTATCAACCAGGGCTTGTGCCTTATCGATTAGATTGGTGCTATCGGCTTTTAATAAATTAGCTGTCGCGGCAAGTTTCGACTCTTGTAATTGTACTTCTTGGACAGCGTAGCTGCCTGTAACGGCTTCAATTCGTCTTACACCGGCAGCAATACCTGCTTCAGACATAATCTTAAACAAGCCAATATCACCGGTGTTAGTGACATGAGTACCACCACAAAGCTCTACTGATAGTTCGCCCATACTTACAACGCGAACATCACTGTCATACTTTTCACCAAACAAGGCCATTGCGCCAGCTTCTTTGGCCGCATCTAAGCCCATTTCCCGTGTAACAACAGGAGCGTTAGTGCGAATATGATCATTTACCATACGCTCTACTTCGGCTATTTGATCTTTGGTTACGCCTTCAAAATGTGAAAAGTCAAAGCGCAGCTTATCAGCTTCTACTAGTGAACCTTTTTGAGTAACATGATCGCCTAGTTCGCGTCGTAAAATAGCATGTAGAATATGCGTGACAGAGTGATTTAATGCAATGTCATTTCGACGGCCTTCGTTTATTTCAGCTTTAGCGGCCGCATTAACTGCAATGCTTCCAGAAACAACCACACCGCGGTGTCCAAAGGCTTGACCAATTTTGATAGTATCTTCAACACTAAAAATACCATCTTTCGTTGTAATGGTTCCCGTATCCCCTACCTGACCACCAGACTCGGCATAAAATGCAGACTCGTTTAACACAACAATTGCTTTTTGATCTTGCGTGGCTACATCACACTCTTCACTATCAACAATTAAGGTGTTGATGATTGAATCGTTGTTAGTTTGCTCATAACCTAAGAATGCGGTTGCACTGTCGAGTTTGATTTGTTCATTATAATCAACATCAAAGTTGCTCGCACTTTGCGCTCGTTTGCGCTGCTCAGCCATAGCATTTTCAAAGCCTTGCTGATCAATTTCAAGGTTACGTTCACGGGCAATATCTGCCGTTAAATCTGCTGGGAAGCCATAAGTATCATAGAGTTTAAAGACAACTTCACCATCGATAACAGAGCCCTTTTGCGCTTTTAGTGCCTCATCAAGAATCATTAAACCGCGATCAAGTGTACGTGCAAATTGTTCTTCTTCTGCTTTAAGCAGTTTAACAATAATGGCTTTATTCTTTTCAAGCTCTGGGTATGCATCGCCCATTTGAACAATTAACTCGTCCAATAGACGATAGAAAAATGCCCCTTTCGCGCCCATGCTATTACCATGACGCACGGCTCTTCGAATAATACGTCTTAACACATAACCACGACCTTCATTTGATGGCATCACACCATCGGCAATCAAGAACGAACATGAACGAATGTGATCGGCAATAACACGTAGCGATTTATTATTAATATCCGAAGTACCAATAATTTTAGCCGCTGCGTTGATTAATCCTTGAAATATATCGATTTCGTAGTTTGAATGAACACCTTGCATAATCGCAGCAATACGCTCTAAGCCCATGCCAGTATCCACTGAAGGTTTAGGTAAATCTTCCATAGTGCCGTCACTTTGACGGTTAAACTGCATAAATACTAAATTCCAGATTTCGATATAACGATCGCCATCTTCCTCTGGTGTGCCAGGAGGACCACCCGGAACATCTTCACCGTGATCAAAAAAGATTTCAGTACAAGGACCACAAGGGCCAGTATCACCCATCGACCAGAAATTATCTTTTGCACCAATACGTGATAAACGAGCAGGATCAGCACCAATATCTTTTATCCAAATATCTTCAGCTTCACGATCTTCTTCAAATACTGTTATCCATAATTTTTCTTTTGGTAATTTTAATTCTTTTGTCAAAAAGTCCCAAGCAAAGCGAATGGCTTCTTTCTTGAAATAATCACCAAAGCTGAAATTACCCAACATTTCAAAAAATGTATGATGACGAGCTGTATAACCAACATTTTCGAGATCGTTATGCTTGCCACCAGCACGTACACATCGTTGTGAAGAGGTTGCACGATTATAATCACGTTTATCACTACCAATGAAAACGTCTTTAAACGGAACCATACCTGCATTGGTGAATAACAACGTTGCATCGTTTCCTGGAATTAATGAGCTGCTATCAACGATGGTATGCTGCTTTTGCTGATAATACGCCAAAAATGCGTTTCTAATTTCTGCTGTTGTCATTTGCATAATGAGTTCCTGAACTGCTTCACTAAAATAAAAATATCGCACATTATACGGTTACATCACTCGATTGAGCTAGTGATAAGCGTCATATTTTAATATTTATTTGATCAGATTAGATTAACTGATGTCAGTTAGGCAATTTGAAACGTGCAAGTAGCGTTTTTTGCTTTTATATAGAAACAGCATCAGGAAGAACTGGCCACTAACTTTATAGCAATAGATTTATATGCTAGATGCTGAACAAGAGGGAAAGGTGGTAATACAAGGAGGGAATTCTTGGTTCATAAAATCAAAAAGGCAGCAACCACATGGCTGCTGCCTAACATCATCAACTGCCGTTGATGACTAATCTAATTTATTCACTTTCTTCTGCTAATGGTGGTTCTTCATCAGGCTTATCGGTTGGCTTAATTAACAAAGCATCACGCAGTAACGATTCAATTTCATCAGAAATAGCTGGATTCTCTTTCAAGAACTTAATGCTATTTGCTTTACCTTGTCCAATTTTGCTGCCTTTATAACTGTACCAAGCGCCAGCTTTTTCAACTAACTTCTCTTTTACACCCCAGTCAATTAGCTCGCCATACTTAGACGTACCTTCGCCATAAAGAATTTGGAATTCAGCTTGTTTAAATGGTGGTGAAACCTTGTTTTTAACTACTTTAACGCGAGTTTCATTACCAACAATTTCATCACCGTTTTTAACAGCGCCAATTCGGCGTATATCTAAACGAACTGATGCATAAAACTTAAGTGCATTACCACCAGTAGTTGTTTCAGGGTTACCAAACATCACACCAATTTTCATTCGAATTTGGTTAATGAAAATACATAAAGTATTTGAACGTTTAATATTACCAGTTAATTTACGAAGTGCTTGAGACATCAAACGTGCCTGCAAGCCCATGTGTGAATCACCCATGTCTCCTTCGATTTCTGCTTTAGGCGTTAACGCTGCTACAGAATCGACAACGATAACATCAACAGCACCAGAGCGAGTTAACATATCAACTATTTCAAGTGCTTGCTCACCGGTGTCTGGTTGTGAAACAAGTAATGAATTGATATCAACACCAAGCTTAACAGCATAGATAGGGTCAAGGGCATGCTCAGCATCTACGAATGCACAAACTTTACCTTTTTTCTGAGCTTCAGCAATAACTTGCAGTGTCATTGTTGTTTTACCTGATGATTCTGGACCGTATATCTCAACAACACGTCCCATAGGTAAACCGCCTATGCCTAATGCAATATCAAGTCCTAGTGAACCAGTAGATACTGATTCAATATCCAATGCTTTAGCATCACCTAAACGCATAATAGAACCTTTACCAAATTGTTTTTCAATTTGACCTAAGGCGGCTTCAAGTGCTTTTGTTTTGTTGGCGTCCATTACATGCTCCGTTAGAAAATTCTGTTACTCAGTTAATGCAAATAAGTATACTGTACAGTCATACAGTATCAAGTGTTTTTTAACTTTTTTTTATAAAGCCTATCAGGCGGCATTATTGGGTCAATTCCCTTTTTGTTTTCACGACAATCAAGTATCCTTAACCAGTATTTTTATTTTAAAGATTTTATTATTTTTATGACCACACCTATTTTAACGCCAGAAACTATGTCTTCGCATACACCAATGATGCAGCAATATCTAAAAATCAAAAGTGAGCATGCAGATACCTTAGTCTTTTATCGCATGGGCGATTTTTATGAGCTCTTTTATGGTGATGCAAAAAAAGCATCAGAGCTACTGGGCATCACACTCACTGCTCGGGGTAAAACTGGCGGCAATGCAATCCCAATGGCAGGAATTCCCTATCATAGCGCTGATAATTATCTCTTAAAGTTAGTTAATATGGGTGAAAGTGTCGCTATATGTGAGCAAACAGGTGATCCTACAACGAGTAAAGGGCCAGTCACGCGAGAGGTAGTTCGTATTGTTACCCCGGGCACCATTACCGATGAAGCGCTATTAGGTGATCGTAAAGATAATATTATTGCCAGTGTGTTTGAGCAAAATTCCTTGTTTGGCTTTGCTACTTTAGATATTGCCAGTGGTGAGTTTAATATTAGTGAGCTTGCCACAACTGAGCAATTTGAGTCTGAATTACATCGAACAAACCCTGCGGAAATTTTACACCTAGAGCAATGGGATAATCTGGAGCTTTTAGGCCATCGTAAGGGATTGCGAGCATGTCCAGCTTGGGATTTTGATCTCGACACCGCACAAGAATTATTAAATAGACAATTCAAAACAGACAGCCTAATTGGATTTGGTGTTGAAAAAGCTAAAATTGCTTTAATCGCTGCGGGCTGTTTAATGCAATATGTTAACGACACTCAGCGTGTTGCCTTGCCGCAAATAAGACAAATAAAACTCACCAACCAAAATAACTGCATCATTTTGGATGCTGCAACTCGCCGAAATTTAGAACTAACGCAAAACATTAGTGGTGGTTATGACAACACCTTAATGTCTGTGCTAGACAAAACAGCAACAGCAATGGGGTCTCGTTTACTTCAGCGCTGGATACATCAACCCTCTCGAGATCAATTTTTAATTGGCCAGCGCCACAGTGCAGTAGACTCATTAATTGAGCAACAAAATATTGAAGCAGTTAGTGATACTCTCAAACAGGTGGGAGATATTGAGCGTGTTTTAGGGCGAATTGCCCTGCGTTCTGCTCGTCCGAGAGATTTCTCTAAACTTCGACAAGCTTTGTCTTTATTGCCGCAGATTCAAAAGCTTCTAACAGAAAATAAGCAATGTGAACGTCTAACTCAACTCGCGAAAGAAATTAAAGAATTTCCTGAGCTTCACGATTTATTATGTCATGCGGTTGTTGAGAACCCGCCATCATTAATTCGTGATGGTGGCGTTATTGCTCCTGGCTTTAACCAAGAACTCGATGAATGGCGCGCTTTGAGCAAGGGAGCGACAGATTACCTTGAACAATTAGAGACCCGTGAGCGAGAAACAACCGGATTAACATCACTTAAAGTGGGTTATAACCGGGTTCATGGTTACTACATTGAAATCAGTAAATCACAAGCTGAAAATGCACCGTTACATTATGTTAGACGTCAAACCCTTAAAAACAATGAACGTTTTATCATTCCTGAGCTTAAAGAACACGAAGACAAAGTATTAAGCAGCCAAGGCAAAGCGTTAGCCTTAGAAAAATTATTGTATGAGCAATTGTTCGAGCAGATCTTACCTTTACTGGCCTCTTTACAGAACAGCTCTAGTGCCCTATCGCAACTCGATGTATTAAGTACCTTTGCACAACGTTCTTTAGACTTTAACTATTTTCGCCCCAGTTTTCATCAGGGAATCGGTATTGAGTTAACACAATCTCGTCACCCTGTTGTTGAACAAGTGATGGATGCGCCATTTATTGCCAATCCAGTAACATTATCTGAAGATCGTCAAATGTTAGTAATTACTGGGCCAAACATGGGCGGTAAATCTACTTACATGAGACAAACAGCACTTATTTGTTTGATGGCTCACATTGGCTGTTTTGTGCCGGCTCAAAGTGCAAGGATTGGAAACATTGATAGAATTTTCACCCGTATTGGCGCGTCAGATGATTTAGCGAGTGGGCGCTCAACCTTCATGGTAGAAATGACTGAAACAGCTAATATTCTTCATAATGCAACAGAGCACAGCCTAGTTTTAATGGATGAAATAGGCCGCGGAACGAGTACCTTTGATGGATTATCATTAGCATGGGCCTGTGCACATTATTTAGCGACAAAATCAAAATCTCTCACGTTATTTGCCACGCACTATTTTGAATTAACTCAGTTGTCTGAACATTTATCACAAGTTAGCAATGTGCATTTAGATGCAATAGAGCACGAAGAGTCTATCGCATTCTTGCATCATGTTGCAGATGGCGCGGCTAATAAAAGTTACGGAATTCAAGTGGCTCAATTAGCAGGTATCCCAAAAGTAGTCACGCAAATTGCTAAAGCCAAATTGACTGAACTTGAACTATTGGGGAGTCATTCAAATGATGTTTCTATGGCTATGCCTACTATTGTAGAAGATGATAAAAATGAGCAACTAATTGCTTCTATTAAAGAGCTTAACCCTGATGAGCTTTCTCCAAAAGATGCATTAAATATGCTTTATGCTTTAAAAGCACAAGTTAGATAATAGTTTTGATGGGTATAAAAAAAGCCAGTGATTTAATCGTCACTGGCTTTTTCATTTTTCCATCATTATTAACTGCCAGCAGGGAATAACGTCTCAATCGACAACCCTTGACTCTTCAAGATAGTTTGCATGCGCTTTAGGGCTTCAACTTGAATTTGCCTAACACGTTCCCGTGTTAATCCGATTTCTCGGCCAACAACTTCAAGCGTTGAAGGCTCATGACCTAATAGACCAAACCGACGAGCTAGCACTTCGCGTTGTTTTGTATTTAACTCACTTAACCAACGTACAAGATTATCATTAATATCTTGTTTCATTGCAGTAGGCTCAGGTGAATAATGATCACCTGCAGACACTATGTCTAATAACCCTTTTTCATTAGCGCCGCTAATGGGTGAATCAACCGATGTCACTTTCTCATTTAACTTAAGCATTTTGCTAACATCAGAAATTGGTTTATCTAATTTAACAGCTATATCTTCAGCGGTTGGTTCATGATCTAATTCCTGCGCTAACTCTCGCGCTGTTCTTAGATATATATTGAGCTCTTTAACCACGTGAATAGGGAGGCGGATAGTACGCGTTTGGTTCATGATTGCGCGCTCTATCGTTTGACGGATCCACCAGGTAGCATAAGTTGAAAATCTAAAGCCTCTTTCAGGATCAAACTTTTCAACCGCTCTAATCAAACCTAAATTACCTTCTTCTACTAGGTCTAATAAAGCAAGACCTCGATTAAGATATCGGCGTGAAATTTTAACAACAAGTCGCAGGTTACTCTCAATCATACGGCGCCTTGCCGCCGCATCACCGCGCAGGGATAAACGCGAGTAATAAACTTCTTCCTCAGCGGTTAATAGTGGAGAGAACCCGATTTCACTCAAATATAATTGAGTCGCATCTAGGTTTAGTGACTTTTCTGTTTCTACAGTCTGGGCTGTAGTGGTGGTGATTTTGCGTCCCATGGTATTCTCCCTGATAATTAACAATGAAAGTTCATTGAAAAACATGCAATTAATCGAGCTATCGCTTAGGAAGATAATGGGTTGGATTGACTGATTTGCCGCGGAAACGAATCTCGAAATGAAGTTGAGTGCGCTCTGACTCGCTACTCCCCATTTTGGCAATTAATTGCCCTTGTTTGATTCGTTGCTTTTCCTTAACAAAAATGGTTTTATTATGTGCGTATGCGCTTAAATATTTGTCGTTATGCTTGATAATAATCAAGTTACCATAACCTCGTA
>Ga0105354_1002618_pt1 | contig 10664 bp, 11 predicted proteins | sample GOMGulsemesocosm_FD_83658 | JGI IMG/M metagenome (GOLD analysis project Ga0105354, IMG submission 83658) | Methane-oxidizing microbial communities from mesocosms in the Gulf of Mexico - GOM9B Gulf of Mexico | ecosystem: Environmental > Aquatic > Marine > Cold seeps | place: USA: Gulf of America...
TAGTTTTGTTTCTATATAAGTATAAGCTGATACATTATTATCAATGATTTTTTTAAAACATCGATATTAGTTTAATTAGCAAGTCATAGATGATAATTTATTAAACATGAACAAATTATTTAATAACACAGAAGTAGCTTTTTCTCTTAAGAAGGATTCGGAGCTAGAACGCGCTTATTTTTTATTTAAAATGATAGCCAATGAACCCTTAGTACGTATTGGTACTGCAATGACTAATTTTGCTATAAAGGCAAAATTACCAGTAGAAGGATTGATAAGGGCTACGGTATTTGATCACTTCTGCGGAGGGGTTTCTGAAGATGATTGTGTGTCGGTTATTGATAAAATGTACACTAAAAAGGTGTGTAGTGTATTGGATTACTCGGTAGAAGGAAAAGTGGATGAGGCGCAATTTGATGCTGCGTTTGATATGACTATAAAGTTGTTAAATTTTGTAAAAGAAAAAGAAGCTATTCCTTTTGCGGTATTTAAACCAACTGGTTTTGGAAGAATTGAATTGTATGAGAAAATAGGTAACGAAGTTGAATTGACGGCTGAAGAAACTAAAGAATGGGGTAGAGTAGTAGCTCGATATGATAAGGTATGTGCATTAGCAAAAGAAAAAGATGTAAAATTATTAATCGATGCCGAAGAAAGTTGGATGCAAGATGCTGCCGATGACCTAGTAGCGGATATGATGCGTAAATACAATACTGAAAAAGCAATTGTATTTAATACATTGCAAATGTATCGTTGGGATAGGTTAGACTATTTAAAAGAATTACATGCAGAGGCAAAGGTAAAAGGCTTTTTTGTAGGTATGAAACTAGTTCGTGGTGCTTATATGGAAAAAGAAAATGATCGTGCCATGGCAAATGATTATACTTCTCCTATATGTGAAAGTAAAGCAGCTACGGATAGGAACTTTGATGCGGGAGTGTCCTATATGATTGAGAATATTGGGGTGCTGTCATTATTTGCAGGAACACACAATGAAGACAGTTCTTATTTAGTAATGCAATTGATGCGAGAGCAAAATATCCCTGTAAATTCTGACGCTGTTTGGTTTGGGCAATTGTATGGTATGAGTGATCATATTAGTTATAACCTTTCTGAAGCGGGATATAATGTAGCGAAGTATTTGCCTTTTGGTCCTGTTAGAGATGTTATGCCGTATTTAATACGTAGGGCTGAGGAAAATACTTCGGTAGCAGGTCAGACAACAAGAGAATTGAATTTGTTAAAAGAAGAAAGAAAAAGAAGAAAGCTTTAAAATAGCGCTGTAGTAACATAAAAATCTCCTTAAATGATGTTGTTTAAGGAGGCTTTTTTATAATTCCTTGTGGTAATAAATTTATTTTTTATCAACACTGGCGATAGTTAAGCAACCAAGTTCGTCCCAGTTTTTGGTTTCTTTTTGGAAAAAAACAACCTTTGAGTTGTAGTTACTTCCGCTAACACCTATTTGGCAATCTTCAGGAATATCATTATACTTTTTTTTTGCAACTTCATAATAGCTTACATAATGGTTGTTTAGTATATTATGTGTGGCTGAAAGAACAATACCTCTTGGGTCTTCTTTTTCTGGGGCAAGAAATTTTAGTAAAGCATGTTCCTCAAATAATGATCTAGCGTCTAATTGGCTCTCAGGATTGTTTTTGGCTGAAATGATATCTTCAGGCATTTTAGGGATGTTATATAGTTCACAAATCCGGTTAAATGCTATTTCAGCTTGTTGCGTAGGAGTCTTATCTGTCGATTGAATTTCTATAATTAAGTTGTATAGCGTGTCATCTTCATTAATCCATTCTTGTATTTGGTTTGCCATGAGCTTCTAAGTGTTTAATGCCGTAAAATTTCCGCAAATGTACTAACTTTCAATTAAGCATAGGGCTGAAGTTCGACTTTTCAGTTTTTCTTGCATCCGTTATAATTTCTTCGGGGTAATTATAGAGCTCTAAAATTTTTATGGCATTCCTGGTTTTTAGCTCTCCGGACTTTAACTTGTGATCAAAAAACAGTTTTTCATCGATAATTTGTTCGCTAAAATGATATAGTTTATAGTTGTTAGATTTTAACATTTCTGAGAGTTCGATATCATGTGTAGCAACAAAAACGATGTTATTACTTTTGTTTAGGTACGATAAAATTCCCTTGCCTCCAGATATCCTTTCAATAGTATTGGTTCCCTTAAAAATTTCATCTAAAATAAATAAACAAGGGTGTTTATTTTTTGAAACCTCTACTAGTTCTTTTATGCTTATTACTTCCTCTAAATAGTAGCTGGTGTTTTCTAATAGATCATCTGAAATTCTAATAGACGAGTATAGTTTGAAAAATGGAGCGGTATATTTTTTAGCAAAGCATATATTTAGTGTTTGTGCAAGAATACTGTTTATAGCTATAGTTCGGATAAATGTAGTTTTGCCTGACATGTTTGAGCCTGTAAGAAGTATGCTTTTATTAGTAATGTTTAAATCATTCGAAATACAGTTGTCTATTAATGGGTGTGTGACTTCAGAAACTGAAAGTTTTTTGTCTTTTGTAAAGGTTGGGGTACAGGTGGTTATATCGGATGATTTTAAAGATGCAGTGGATATTGCTGCATCAACTTCTCCGATAAAAATATACAATGCTTCAATACTCTTCTTTTCATTTGTTACGCCTTCAATAAAGCTATTGAAAATAATATATTCTACATTGAATAATATTTTGATAGACTCGATGAGTAGCCAAAAGGTAAAAAAATATTCATTACTCAATAAGTTTGTTTCAAAGCCAAGAAATTCTGTTTTTAGTTTTATGGCATCAATTTTTTTTATAAATGAGAAGGAGGTGTAGTGTTTGTTTATTTCTTTTAGTACGGATAGTTTTTTTGCAACCCTAAGAGCTATAGATAATTGGTTTACTCCATTTATGTAGTAGTTTACGTTTGCTTTGTTTTTAAAATGCAATAGCGTATTTATGATGTAGATAGGGAGGATAAAAAAGAAGTAAATAGGGTTATAGAAACCCAAGCAGAGTAATATAATAGTGCTAATGCTAAGTAGGTATACGAGCCACATTATTTTTGACTTTTTAACTTGTAATCCGTTTAGTAAATCCTCTAAATCATATGCGTTTGTCGAGTTTAATTGATTTAAGTATAACTGGCAGTTTATGCGTAGTGTTTTATCTGTTAAAAAACACTCTGTTAATGAGTTGAATTGTAGTAAGTTTTCAATTGAATTAACAGTTCTTATTTTGTAGTACAAATATTGTTGCCCAATTTTGGAAGACGTTCTGTCAATGAATTTAAATAACTCATTGATGTCTAAGTCTAGTTGTGTTTTTTCGGATATAATATGAAATGCATTTTTTTTATGAGTATTGTTTAAAAAGTACTTGCCTATTGAATTGAAATTAAAATGAGCTTCTTTTTTCGGTTGACCCCAATTACGAAGTAGGTTATTTTTTAAAATTGATAAGTTTTTTTTCTTGTTATGGTTTATTCGTAAATAAATAACTGTTAAAATCAGAAGTGATCCTAAAATCCAATTCATAGTTTGTGTTTTTATATAGAAATTTGGGTTGAGGTGTGTTGCTAATTTATTTGTCTTTAATGTATTCCAGGATGTCTCCAGGTTGACAATCTAGGGCTAGGCAAATAGAGTTTAATGTGGTGAAGCGTATTGCTTTTCCTTTACTTTTCTTTAATATTGATAGGTTAACAACAGAAATTCCAACAATTTCAGAAAGCTCTTTTAATTGCAGTTTTCTTTTAGCAAGCATTACGTCTAAATTTACTACTATAGCCATATCAAGAAATTATATTGTTAACGATTGTTCAAATGATTCACAGAAATGTTGGTGGTTTTTTTTATTTCTATTCCATGAATAGCTTCCGAAAACAGTAACAGATGTGATTTTTATTTCCGACATGGTGTCATTTTTCTTACTAATAGCAACGTATATGTTTTCTCCCCATGTCCAAAAGTTTGGAGAAGTGGTGGCTAGAACTTGAAAATTTTCAACAGTTGAGTCCATACGTTTGAATTTCGATTCGTCAATAACAAGTAGTACTTTTTCGTAAAGTAAGTCTGGTGGGATGTCTGATATTAATACAGATTCTTCTTTATCTAAAAAAATGTTTAGTTTACTAAGAAACCAAGATTTGAATTGTATTCTTTTTCTAAGTATTAAATTAACAATTAGAAAGGTTATAGGTATAATAAATAGTAAGAGTGAAAGTATTGGTTCGCCAGTTAAATGACTTGTCAATTTATAAATAAGATAAAACATCAGGCTGAGTATAAACGGGGACTTGATTTTTTTCATGTTATTTTTTTTCAAAGATAGAAAATTTGAATTAAATTAATGAAAAACATTTATAAATTAATGATAATCGTTAATTTTAAATTATTTTATTGCTTAAAAGAAGATTTTTTGGTCAGAATTGTGATATTGAGTAAAGAAAATGCAAATAAAAAACCTCCGTATTTAATTAAATACGGAGGTTTGTGTATTGTAAAATAAGTTATACTATTTAATTACCACATTTTTAATCATAGCAATACTATCGCAGTTTTCTACTAGAAACTCATAAGATTGTTGGTTGTAATCGCTTTCAATTATGTAGGTTTTACAGTTTTTAAGTTTTGTATTGCTTTTTGAAAAATCAATACTCCCGTTCAAGTAGGCATCGGTAATTGCCGCGGTGTCCAGTTGTTTATTGTTTACTAATTCTTGTACTGATGGATCAAAAGCGCGTTTTTTTATACGAATATCTTTTAAGGCTCTGCAGTTTGGTAGGTAGCAAAAAGTAGTTTTCTTTTTCCCCCAGATAAAATAGACTACTATACTACCTAGAATTATACCTACTAGGTAATAACTAAAACGTTGAATAAAATTCATGTTATATATTAAATGATTTGTAAAAAGATGCGAAATTAGTAATAACTATCTTATTGACAAGTTGTTAGGCTTGCTGATAAGTTAAAATATCAACAGATTTGCATCGTTATATGGTAATCCAAACCAATCCGAAACAGACTTACTGGTTAAAATTCCGTGGTAAAAATACAAACCATTTTTCAAACCTCTATCAAAACGGATGGCATTTTCTATACCGCCGTCTTCTGCAATTTTTGAAAGGTAAGGGGTGAAGATGTTACTTATGGCCTTAGAAGCTGTCCTTGAGTATCTTGAAGGTATGTTTGGTACGCAATAATGAATTACATCGTATTTTTTAAATGTTGGTTTATCGTGTGTAGTAATTTCTGAAGATTCAAAACAGCCTCCCATGTCAATACTTACGTCCATAATAACCGAACCTGGTTTCATTTGCTCTACCATTTCCTCGGAAACAATAATCGGAGACCTGTTTTTGCCTCTTATTGCACCAATAGCAATATCACATCTCAATAATGCTTTTAACAGGTTTTTTGGTTGTAGTGTTGAGGTGTAAACTGGTCTTCCTAAGTTAGCCTGAATACATCTTAATTTGGTTAGGGAATTGTCAAAAACTTTTACATTTGCACCAAGTCCAATTGCTGATCGTGCTGCAAATTCACCAACAGTTCCAGCGCCAATTATAACTACTTCAGTTGGAGGTACACCGCTAATATTCCCTAGTAACAAGCCATTACCTTCGTTTGTGTTTGCTAGTAATTCAGAAGCAATTAAAACAGAGGCGGTTCCAGCTATTTCACTAAGTGCTCTTACGGCAGGGAAAGTACCGTCGTCATCTTTATAAATTCAAAAGCTAAAGCTGTAATCCTTTTTGATGCTAATGCTTCAAAATAGTTTTTATTTTGTGTTTTTAACTGTAATGCCGATATCAATAATGTTTGGGGGTTTATAAGCTCAATTTCGCTTAATGATGGTGGCTCGACTTTTAATATAGTGGGGCAAGAAAAAACTTTTTTTGTATCATTAGTTATTTCTGCGCCTGCTTCACTATAATCGGTGTCTTTATAGCCTGATGCGTCTCCTGCCTTGGCTTCAATTAAAATACGGTGTCCTTGTGATACCAATGCTGCAACAGCATCAGGTGTAAGGCATACTCTTTTTTCTTGATATGAAGTTTCTTTTGGTAAGCCAATAAAAAGATCGCCTTTTTTACGTATTAATTCTAGAGTCTCTTCCTGTGGGAGTAACTGCTCTTTTGAAAAAGGTGATAACACTTTGCTCATTTGGTATAGTTGGTTTTAACCAAATTACAATTATTTTTTTAATTATTGCTTTCTGATGTTGTAATTTCTATGGACCTGCTTCCGTCAATATTTTCATTTAACCGAATAACAACGGCATCCTGTGGAATTAAATTCGGAATTTTATTAGGCCATTCTACTAAGCACCATGCGTTTTGGTAAAAATAATCTTCAATACCGATATCGTATACTTCTTCTTCAGTTTCAATTCGGTAAAAATCAAAATGAAATACCTTTGATTTGTTTCCTTGGTATTCGTTTACGAGGGAAAAAGTGGGGCTGGATGTAGCGTCCATAACCCCTAATAGCTTCACTATTTCTTTAATTAAAGTAGTTTTTCCTACGCCCATATCGCCATAAAACAAAAGTGTTTTAGGGGTTTTTATATGAGCTATTATTGCCTCGGAAATTTGTTTAATATCTGTTAACTGATAGGTTTTTTTCAAAGTATGCTTATTCGTTTTTAACAAAGCTTAAAGAAGAGAAATAAAGAACACAAACTTTTATTAATGAATTTTAACATTAAAAGGTTGTGTTCTGAAACTTCAGCTTTATTAATTCTTAATTCTATTTTGGTTCCATTACTACGAAAGGAATTATCATTTCCTCTAAAGATACTCCACCATGTTGATAGGTGTTTTTAAAATAACTTACATAATGATTGTAGTTGTTAGGATAGGCAAAAAACAAATCGCCTTTTGCAAAAATAAACGAACTACTCATGTTTATACTTGGCAAATGAATCGTTTTTGGGTTTTTAGCGGCTAAAACATCTTTCTCTTCATAGGTTAAGCTTTTTCCAGTTTTGTAACGTAAGTTTAAACTTGTACGTTTATCGCCAATTACTTTTGAAGGTGCTGTAACATTAATGGTTCCATGATCAGTAGTAATGATCAGTTTCATGTTTAGCGCCTGAGCTTGCGTAATGATGTCTAGTAAAGGGGAGTTTTTAAACCAACTTTGAGTTAGTGAACGGTATGCTTTATCGTCTGATGCTAGTTCTTTTATAACCTGCATGTCGGTTTTTGAATGTGAAAGCATGTCTACAAAATTATAAACCACAACTGTTAAGTCGTTTTTTGCACATTGTTTAAAATTGTTAGCCAATTTTTTACCAGCGTTTAAGTTGGTTATTTTGAAGTATTCGTGCGTAATATTGAGGTTTAAGCGTTTTAATTGTGCTTTCAAAAAATCGTTTTCATACATGTTTTTTCCACCTTCATCTGTGTCGTTTAGCCAGAATTCAGGGTGCTTTTTTTCCATATCCGATGGCATTAGTCCAGAGAATATTGCATTTCTAGCATATTGTGTTGCTGTAGGTAAAATACTACAAAAAGGTTCTTCTTTAGTCTTTTTGTAATATGTAGCAATTGTAGGCTCAAAAGCTTTCCATTGGTCATATCTCAAATTATCAACTACAACTAATAATGTTGGTTGTTCGCTTAATTCTGGTGCAATCCATTTTTTAAAAAGAGTGTGAGATAAAACAGGGGCTTCATCGTTACCTCCAAACCAGTCAGGGTAGTTTTTATCTATAAACTTACAGAACTCGTTATTAGCCTCTGTTTTTTGAGACACTAATATTTCTTGCATTCCGTAATCTTCAATGCTTTCTAGTTCAAGTTCCCAATAAATTAATTTTTGGTATAATTCCGCCCATTCATCCCAAGAATTTATCATGGCCAAATCCATCGATATTTTTCTGAATTCTTGCTGGTAATTTGAAGTGGTTTTTTCTGAAATTAATCTAGAAAAATCTAGGTTTTTCTTGATGCTTAATAGTATCTGATTCGGATTAACAGGTTTAATTAAGTAATCGGCTATTTTTGATCCAATAGCTTCTTCCATAATATATTCCTCTTCACTTTTAGTAATCATTACTACAGGAATGTGTGCTTTTTTTTCTTTGATTTCGGAAAGCGTTTCAAGTCCGGTAAGTCCAGGCATGTTTTCATCTAAAAAAATAATATCGAAATTGTTCTCATCTATTATTTCTAAAGCTTCTGCACCACTAAAACAAGTAGTAACTTCACAATTTTTCTTTTCTAGAAAAAGAATGTGCGGTTTTAATAAGTCTATTTCATCATCTGCCCAAAGGATCTTGATATTGTTCATCTAAAAATAAAAATTTAATGGAAGGTTAAAATACTAAACTAATTGCTAAGTTTGTGATTGTAGGCGTTAAAAAAAACATAACTTTTGAATTCAAACAACAAACTTAAGATATTAAACGATCCAATTTACGGTTTTATTACAATTCCGAATGAATTTATTTTTGATGTTATTCAACATAGATATTTTCAACGTTTAAGAAGGGTTTCTCAAATGGGGTTAACTTATTTAGTTTATCCAGGAGCGCATCATACGCGTTTTCATCATGCATTAGGATGTATGCATTTAATGACTAAGGCAATACAGGTTTTACGTTTTAAAGGAATAGCCATTTCCGAAGAAGAATCTACGGCATTATTATTGGCTATTTTGTTGCATGATATTGGTCATGGGCCGTTTTCTCATGCTATGGAACATAGTATTGTAGAGGGAATTACACATGAAGAAATTTCATTGAAGTTTATGAATGCCTTAAATGATGAGCTTGAGGGAGGAATATCTTTAGCAATTAAAATTTTTAAGGGAGATTATCATAGAAATTTTTTCAATCAATTAATAAGTAGTCAGATTGATATGGATCGTTCAGATTATTTAAAAAGAGATAGCTTTTATACGGGTGTGGCTGAAGGGAACGTAAACTCGGAACGCTTAATAACGATGTTGAATGTTGTTGATGAGGAATTGGTAATTGAAGTAAAAGGAATTTATTCTGTTGAGAAGTTTTTGTTAGCTCGACGCTTGATGTATTGGCAAGTATATTTGCACAAAACTAGTTTAGTTGCTGAAAGTTTATTGGTTAAAGTATTGAAAAGAGCAAAAGAGCTTGTGTTAAAGGGAGTGTCTATTGATGCTAGTAAGCCCTTTGATTATTTTTTGAAAAATCAAATTAATGATACCAATTTCGGAGATATTGAATTGGATGTTTTCTCGAAATTAGACGACTACGATATTGTTTCTGCAATGAAATCATGGATGAATCATGATGATGTTGTGTTGTCGAACTTATCTAAAATGATAATTGATAGAAAATTATTAAAAATAGAATTGACAAATAGTGAAATGTCAGATGCAGATTTTGAGTTACTACAATTAAAAATTAAGAATAAATACAGTTTATCTGATAACGAAGTAGCCTATTTTGTTTTTAAGTCAACAGTAAGCAATCAGGCTTATGATAGTGATAAAGAAGGGATAAAAATACTGTTAAAAGGAGGTGAAGTGGTTGATGCTACCGAGGCATCCGATCACCTAAATTTGAAAACCTTATCAAAGCCCGTTAAAAAATACTTTGTCTGTTATCCTAAAGAGCTATAACTATTTTTTATATTTGCGAACAATGGAATTTACAGCAGAACAAATAGCAGGCATTTTAGAAGGTGAAATTCAGGGGGATCCTGAGGCTAAAGTATCAAAGTTATCAAAAATAGAAGAAGGAGTGGATGGGGCATTAACCTTTTTGGCTAACCCTAAATACACACCATATATATACACTACAAAAGCATCAGTAACAATTGTTGGTAAGGACTTTATTCCTGAACAAGAATTGACAACTACTTTGATAAAGGTTGATGATGCGTATAAATCGTTTTCTAAATTATTAGAATATTACAATCAGGTAAAAAATAATAAAGTAGGAATCGAAAATCCATCATTTAAATCTGATACCGCTAGTTTTGGCGAAAACGTATACCTAGGAGCGTTTTCTTATTTAGGAGAAAATGTAGTTTTAGGAGAAAATGTAAAAATATATCCACATGCTTATATTGGAGATAATACCACAATAGGCGATAACGTTACCATTTTTTCAGGAGCCAAAATTTATTCCGAAACAAAAATTGGGAATAACTGTGTTATTAACAGTGGTGCAATTATAGGTGTTGACGGTTTTGGGTATGCGCCAGATGAAAATGGAGAATTTCAAAAGATACCACATATTGGAGATGTAATAATAGAAGATAATGTTGAAATAGGTGCGGCGGCAACTATTGACAGAGCTACTTTGGGGTCTACAATTATTCATAAAGGAGTAAAACTTGATAATCAAGTGCATATAGCGCATAATGTAGAGATTGGTTCACATACTGTAATTGCTGCTCAAGCAGGAATTGCTGGTTCAACTAAAATTGGAGAATATTGTTTGTTTGGTGGTCAAGTAGGTGTTGCAGGACATATGACTATAGGGAACAAAGTAAGAGTTCAGGCACAAACAGGAATTGGTCACCGTGTAAAAGATGGTGAGAAATTATATGGTTCACCCGCTATAGACTACGGTAACTATGTAAAATCATATGTACATTTTAAGAACTTACCAAAAATTGTAAGTCAACTAAATAAATTAGAAAAAAAAATAAACAACAATGA
>Ga0105354_1002620_pt1 | contig 10659 bp, 7 predicted proteins | sample GOMGulsemesocosm_FD_83658 | JGI IMG/M metagenome (GOLD analysis project Ga0105354, IMG submission 83658) | Methane-oxidizing microbial communities from mesocosms in the Gulf of Mexico - GOM9B Gulf of Mexico | ecosystem: Environmental > Aquatic > Marine > Cold seeps | place: USA: Gulf of America...
AAAAGATAAAATATATCAAATGGACGCACAAGGAAAAACCATTGTTAACTTTCAATTAAGTATAGTGGTCTTATATATTGTATGTGTACCGTTAATTTTACTTTTTGGTTTAGGTTTATTAGGCTGGTTAGTTTTAGGATTAGTATCAATAATTTACCCAGTAATAAATGCCATTAAGGTTAGTAATGGAGAACAACCGCATTACCCTTTATCCTTTAATTTTATTAGTTAGTTTATATTAAACAGATAAAGAAGAAAAACGCAACCTACTTAGGTTGCGTTTTTTGTTTAGAAAAAAAAGAGAGACCTACAGAAAAAAATAAAACGTAATACACGATTAAATATTAATTTTGTTTGTTAGTTACTATGTCGCGTTTTATTTATTACATATTATTTTTATTTAGCATCTGTTTTGTTCAAGCACAAAATCCTGTTTTTGTGCCTATGGCAAACGTATCTAAACTACCAGATGTTGAGTTTTATGATGTTTTAGAAGACCAACAACACTACATTTGGTTGGCAGCAGATAAAGGTTTGTATCGTTATGATGGTAAAATTTATAAAAAATTTAGTCATCCAAAACAAAAAGCAAATTCTCTTTTTCAATTACAATTAGATGGTAATGGCACGTTATGGTGTAATAATATATATGGGCAAATTTTTTATGTAGAAAATAATAGTCTTAAACTTTTTCATGACGCTAGTAAGTTAGTTGTTGGCCAATTAGCACCATTTTCAATTCAAGAAAACTACATTAGATTATTTACTGTAACAGGTGTTTACGATATTGATATTGTAACAAAAAAAATCACTAAATTTTTTGATGGCATGTGTATTAGTAATTCTACTATTAATACTACCAATTACACCTTTACTATAAATAATGAAGGAGATGTAAAGCGACATCGTATATATAAATTCGATAAAAATAAAAGTTCAAAAATATTTGAAATTATAAGCAGTGATAATATTCAATCACCAAGATTATTTGCCTTTAATAAAGCTGTTTTCTTTACACATAAAAATAAAAACGGTAATGTTATTTACTCAATTAATACAGTAAATAATTTAGTAACACTGCTTAAAACACCTAAACAAATAGAAAACGGAATTATTTATAGTCTATTAAATTTTAAAGATACCTATTGGTTTTTAACAAGTTCTGGTGCTTTTATTTACAAATTTAAAAATGATGTGTTTACCTTTAAAGAACAGCTCTTTGGTAACGAGTCTATAACCGATGTTCAAGAAGATTTTAACAAAAACTATTGGTTTACTACATTAGATAATGGTGTTTTTGTATCTCCAAATCTTAAAATTAGACTTACCAATTTAGATTCAATTAATGCAAAAGTAACAGCTGCAAAAGCACTGCAAAACAATCAATTTGTTTTAGGTACTAATAATAGTAAGCTATTATTTTATAAACAAAACATACTTACAAAAACACTTAAACTACCAGGAAAAAAAATTGTAGGTAAGTTATATTTTGATGCACAAAAACAGCTGCTAATTGTAAGTATTAATGCATCAGAATCTTTTATAGTTAATTTAAAGACAGATAAAATTACCGATGTAAACAATAGGTTTTCGGTAGCAAAAACATTTTCAAAAATAGATAACAATACATTGTTTTATGGTAATTACCGTCAAGGTATTTTGTATAAAAATCCGTTTGGTGAATTTCAAAAAAACAGTATTAAGGACAGTCGTGTAAAGGCTTCAGTGGTATATAATAACAGTTTGTTTGTGTCTTATATTGACGGATTGTTTAAGTACAATACAGTAACTTATTCTTCAGAAGAAATCACTTACAACGCAAACAGTTTATTGGTTAATGCTATGGCAAATACCAACAAAACCATTTGGTTAGCTACACAACATAACGGACTTTTAAAATATGAAAGCGATACACTAAAACCTTCAGGTATTAAGCTACCAAACAATCTTCAAATAAATGCAATACAATCTCAAGGAGATATTTTATGGCTATCTACAGATTCTGGACTGTTTCAATATCATACCCAAGCACATCAACTTAAATTTTTAAATGCACAAGATGGATTAAATACTGCTGTTAACGACTTTTTGGTACTTGAAGATCAAATTGTAATAATACAGCCAAAAGCATTTTATACACTTCCAAAATCTCAAGAGTTATTTAAAACCTTTAAAACAGCCAAGGTTAGGGTAGAAGCAGTAACCATAAACGATCGGGATACTTTGGTTACTAATAACTACAAATTGCCTTATAATTTTAATAAAATTGGTGTTAAATTTAATGTCAATGGGTTTCAATCTAATCAGCATGTTAATTACCAATATCGTGTAAAACAAATTGATACCAGTTGGCAAAATGTACCTTTAAACACTCACTTTGTAAATTTTAATAGCTTATCAAGTGGCACATATACGTTTGAAATTAAAGCAAAAAATGTTAGTGCAAAAAAAGCTGTTTTTGCATCACCAATTACTTTTGAAATAGCAAAGCCATTCTGGGAAACCTATTGGTTTTATAGTATTATTTTAATATCAATAGTTACTTTAATTTGGTTGTATTTTAAATGGCGATTACAGCAAAAAGAGGCACAACGTAATGCCGAAATTGATAAAATTTTAGTCGATAAAAAAATCACCAATTTAAGACTAGAAAATCTAAGATCTCAAATGAATCCGCATTTCATTTTTAATGCTTTAAACTCCATTCAAGATTATATTATTTCCAATGAAAAGGAATTGGCAAGCTCGTATTTAGTGAAGTTTAGCAGATTGATTAGGATGTATTTAGACTACAGTCAGCAAAACGAAATCAGTCTTGAAGAAGAATTAAATGCTTTAAAACTGTATTTAGAATTAGAAAAAGTGCGTTTTGAAGATGAATTAGAATATGCTATTACCATTGATGAACAATTGAAAACAAAACAAATAAAAGTGCCGTCATTATTCATTCAACCGTATGTAGAAAATGCCTTAAAACATGGATTGTTACATAAATTAAAAGACCGAAAATTACATATTGAAGCCAAAATAATAGAACAAAACAAATTGCAAATTACAGTTCAAGACAACGGTATTGGTAGAGAGCAATCCGAAAAATTAAAACGACCAAACCAACATTATAAACCGTTTGCTACCAAAGCCAATGAAGAACGTGTGCATCTTTATAAAAACAAATTAAAGCGTGATATAACCATAACTACCAACGATTTGTATGACGAAAATGACGTTGCTGCAGGTACAAAAGTGGTCATCACCATGCCAATACATTAAGATATGAAAGCAATAATTATAGACGACGAAAAACGCGCCAGACATTTACTATCAAACTTATTAACCGAACATTGCACAAGTATTAATAGCATTGAAGAAGCACATGATTTAGCCTCTGGTGTTGATTTAATAAAATCTAGTAAACCAGATGTTGTGTTTTTAGATATTGAAATGCCAAATCAGTCTGGATTAGATATTTTGGAATACTTCCCAAACCATATCGATTTTAAAATCATTTTCGTTACAGCTTATAATCAATATGCAATTGAAGCTTTTAAACTATCGGCTGTAGATTATTTATTAAAACCAGTAGATACGACTGAATTAAAAGAAGCAGTTGCAAAAGCTGAAGAAGCGATAAAAACTAACAATTTAAACGACCAATTAAACAAGTTACGCGACTCATTAAAGCAACTGTCAATAGACAAAATTGCATTAGAAATACCAAAAGGTATTATGTTCACGTCGCACAATGATATTGTCTATTTTGAAGCAGATGGTATGTACACTAACGTACAACTTATGGATGGTAAACAAAAAGTTATTTGTAAACCGTTAAAGCATTTTGTTGAGCAATTAGAGCGCAACGCGATGTTTTTTAAATGTCATCGATCGTATTTAATCAACTTAAAATATGTAGACGAATTGGTAAAAGACGATGGCGATTATTTGCTAATGAACAATCAAAAGCGCATTCCAATTTCAAAATCTAAACGCGATCAGTTTTTAGAAGTGATTAAGGAAACCTTTATGTGATTTATTTGAAATTTCAGAAATTCCTTCAGAAAAAAAAACATCATTTTCAGAAAAAAACAAATTAAGAATTGTGGTTAAGTGCTTTATTTTGAAGTCTATTAAACACAATTCTTATGAAAAAAATAGTTCTATTATTCGTTTTGGCATTATGCTACAACGTCTCGCATGCTCAATTTGGTAAAATGCTTAAAAAGAAAGCCAAAGCAGCAGTAGATAAGAAGTTAGATAAAAAAGAAGAGAGTAGCTCGTCTTCAAAATCTGAAAATGTTTCAGGAATGGTTGGCAGTTCTTCAACTGAAAATTCATCAAAAACAGAATACAACGATGAAGAATTTAAAGCTGAATTAGCCAAAAAATATCCAAACGACCAGGCAAAGCAAGATTTATACTATCAAAAGTATCTTGAAAAAAAGCAACAAGAAGCAGACGCTAATAAGCCTAAATCTGCAAATGCAGTAAGTGATGAGTTTTTATACATGTCGTATCCATTTGCAATGACAAAGGGCATGAGCGCAGTTGGTGTTGATCGTGTAAAACTAAGACGCCAAATGACAGACATGGGTGATAATGTAGATTTATTGCCAGCACAAGATCCAGATTATGCCTGGTTACGCTTTTTAACAACACCAGAATTAGTAGCCATGTCACCAGAAGGTTATGTTGGTTACGAGTTGGTTTCAGGAATGTTTACAACCAAAGTTGGCGCAGACCGATCACAAACTTTAGAGCTTGGTACAGGTATGCCCATTTTAGTAAGAGGTATGTTAATAGCAGACGATGTGTTTGTAATTTATGCAGCATCGCACCAAGGCGGACATGCTTTTAATGTACCATCGTACATGCATGAAAAAGATATTACTATTCTAAACGTAATAGGTAAAGGCGAGCAACAATTTCATGTAGAGTGGTTAGAAAAAGCAAAACCAATTGTAAAAGAATTTGAAGCAACGTTAAAAGCCAATTATGATGCTGCTGCAAAATCAACCATGGATGCTATAAAAATGCCAAAAGCTGGTAGCATGAATAGTAATGAATCATTAATGAGTTTTGCTAAAGAAAATGTGTCTAAAACCATAGCCAAAGATGGTGCAAAACTTCTAAAATTAAACATAGAATCTAACGACTGGAGTATTGTAAAAAACAAATACACAGGTCGTATTTTATACCGTTGGATAAAAGGTGCATTCACAGAAAAAAATAAAAATAACGACTGCTATTTACAAGGTTTTTTAATCAAGCAACAGTACAATGGTAGTGGTTATGGTAGCTCACAATTCGGTGGTGTTATTCACGGACAAATGCCATACGGACAAAAAATTAATTGCGAATAATTAAAAACGCGCTATTAACCTAAAGTTTTTAAAGTCTGCTTATTTGAGCAGGCTTTTTTTATAATATTTAGTGTAAGAAAAATCTTTATAAATCATTCAGAAAGGAATTAGACCTATTCAGAAAAAAGCACATTGAAAACCTTTAAAAGTGAAGTTATTTTGTTGTTGAATATTAATCTCAACTACAATGAAAAAAACATTACTCTTATTAACCTTTTTAATAGCAACTGCTTGGTGTAGCATACAAGCACAAATAAACATTCCCGATGCTAATTTTAAAGCTTATCTTGTTGGAGATCCAGCTATTAACACTAATAGTGATAGCGAAATTTCGGCTGCAGAAGCACAGGCTTTTTCAGGAGAATTATTAATTGATGGTTTGTCAATTTCAGACTTAACAGGTATTGAATACTTTGAAAACATTACACGATTAGATTGTTACAATAATAATTTAACGTCTTTAGATGTTAGTAATAATTTAGCATTAACACGTTTACATTGTGGTTCTAATCAAATTGAAACGTTGGATATTAGTGCAAATACATCAATTACAGATATACAATGCCATAATAATGGTGTTTTATATGAATTAAACATTGCCAATGGTAATAACAGTAATATTAACTGGATGAAAGCCTATGGTAATAGCTTATCATGCATTCAAATAGATGCTGGTTTTACACCACCAGCAGATGCCGGAATATACAGCCAAGGTTGGACTAAAGGTAACTCAGCAGTTTATGGCGACGATTGTGTTGCTCTTAATCAAGTAGTAAACATTCCTGATGCCAATTTTAAAAACTTTTTAGTAAGCGATAACAATATCAATTTAAATGGAGATTCTGTAATAACGATGGCAGAAGCGCAAGCGACTACAGAGTTAATTATGAACGGTTTTGGTATTGCAGATTTAACAGGTATTGAAGCATTTATAAATTTAACACTTTTAGATGTTCCTAATAATAACTTAACTACTATTGATGTTAGTAACAACACTAATCTAACAAGATTACATTGTGGAAGTAATCAATTAACTATATTAGATGTTAGTGACATTTCAACATTAGAGCAATTTCATTGCCAAAACAATCAATTGGTAGAGTTAAACGTAGCCAACGGAAATAATAGCAATTTCATCTACATGAAAGCGTATAATAATCCAAGTTTAACTTGTATTCAAGTTGATGCAGGCTTTTCGCCACCAGCAAATAGCGGTCAGTATAATGTAGGTTGGACTAAAGATAATCAAACAAGTTATAGCGAAAATTGTATACCTACAGTTTATTATGTAGATGCAAATGCTACAGGAGCCAACGATGGTAGCTCATGGACAGATGCGTTTACAAACGTAACAGACGCTTTAGCACTTACCAATTTAAATGATGCTGTTTGGGTAGCAAAAGGAACGTATACATTAGCAGATAAAAATACGCCAATAGCTGTTAGTACAAACGAAGTGGATATTATTGGAGGTTTTGCAGGAACTGAAACAACCTTAGCAGATAGAGACTTAACGGCTATTCATACTACAAATGCTACCATTTTTACGGGAGATATTAATGGTGATGATATTGATGGAGATTTCTCATTGAACAAAACAGATAATGCAGAGCGTTTATTTGAATTAAGAACAAGTAACGTCACTTTTGATGGTATTATTTTTGAAAACATTTATGATACATCACAATCTGGTGGAGTAGAAGAAAACGGTGTCATATTTATACCAAATAGTTTAAATGCTAATAATTTAAAAATTAAAAATTCGGTATTCAGAAGTAATTATTCTAATGGGTATTTACTTAAAATTAGAAAGTTTAATCAAGGATTACTAATTGAAAACACCAAGTTTATAAATAACACCATTGTTAATATGGGATTGGTTTATGTGCAATCTGATAGTACAAACGGCTATATTTTTACACGTTGGGCAAATGTATTGGTAGCAGATAACGATATCAATCTTACAGCCTTAGATATTTACAGAGAAGATTGGAATAACGGAAGTACTTTAGATGTTGTAATTAATAATAGTACGTTTGTTAATAACGATTATAACGGTACTTATGGCAATTCTATTACGGCATCAGGTAATGGTAGTGTAAACTTAAATATTAATAATGTTATTTTTTGGCAGAATACAACTAATGGCACAGCAGCAACTAGAGATATTTCCGACGGTTTAAGTTCTACATACGATGTGTTTATTAGAAATTCTATTGCAAATGTATCATCAAACGCAGGAACTTATGGGACATTTAATGCAACAAACGTAACCACTTTAGATCCTGCAACAGATAACCTAAATTTAGATACTGAATATAAGCCAACATCAGCTTCAAATTATATTGTTGATCAAGGAGATAATGCTTACTACGATGTAGCTTTATTTGGCGATTTAGATTTAGCAGGTAACGATAGAGTATTTAACAATACGATAGATTTAGGTGCCTATGAGTACATTTCTACATTAAGTGTTGATGATGTTTCTTTAAATACAAATTCAGTAAGACTATATCCTAATCCTGTAAGTGATAGATTATTTGTAAAATCGGATAACACAATCGATTTAATAACAATTTATAATGTAAATGGACAAATAATTAAACAAACAGAAGCATTTTATAACGGATTAGATGTCTCTGGTTTAAATGCAGGTTTATATTTTATAAATATTAAATCGGATAACGGAGAGACCATTAAAAAGTTTATGAAAAATTAATACGTATTAATTACAAAAGCACCTTGTTTATAAGGTGCTTTTCAACTATTAAAAAATTAAAAAAATGAAAACAGTAAAAATTTTATACCTAAGTCTATTAGTAATCTTTTTTGCATCTTGTTCTTCAGACGATGATAATAATTCAATTGAAAACAATGCAATAACAAATAAAATAACTGTAGGTGATTCAGATTTTGAAATGAAAACAGCAATTGTAGAACCTACATTAAATAATTCGGTGTTTTTAAGTTTAACAAATAAAACACAAGCAGAAATTGAAGCGTCTTATAATGGTACTACACTTAATAATGTAGATTACTTTACAGCTAGAATAGGCCACTCAGATTTGACATCTAATGTTACTTATAATTTATCTGAAATTTCAAGTTTAGAATTTATTGTAAATGGAGATGTTATTGATGCTGAATACGAAAATGGTTTTAGTCAATTTTACAAAAGTGGTTTTAATTCAGATTTAGAGGTTACGTCTGGTAGTATTACAGTAACTAACAATTCTGTTGATAATTTAACATTAACATTTAACTTTGTTAGAAATGATGGTACCGAAATTTCAGGTAACTATAATGGTGCATTTATGTCTTTAGATGATGAAGAGTAAATAATTTAGTAAGTATATAAAATAAAAAACGCAGCCTTATAGGTTGCGTTTTTATTTATTTAGACGGTTAATATATGCTTTATTGTTTAGTGAATTCTAATTCTGAAAAACCTTCAATTTTAAGATGACCTTCATCAGTATATTCTACGGTCGTGTTATGCTGAATATCGTCATTATCTACTATAGTTAGTATTTCGTTATGTATGGTCCATTCAAAAGGATTAGCACTAGATATTACATTGTCCTCTGCTGTTACAATAGTGACTATTTTTCCAAAATTTTGATTTTCAAAGTGAATGTGATATTCAAAAGATGATGTAGCATCTTCGCGAAGCCAATCACCAATAATAGGATTGGTAGTGGTATTGTTTGTGTTAGAAGCATCATCATTATTATTACAAGCGAATAAAGTGATACTAGATATTAATAAAAACAATAACTTATAACTGTACTTCATAGTGTAGATTAATTATTTAAAACAATAGCTAAGCTTTTTAAAGTTGAGGGTTACTTAAGCAATTGTGTTGTAAAAGTATTAAAATAATGGGAATATAATATTAATGTAATAAAAAAAAGCAACTCAAAAGAGTTGCTTTTTTTTTATTCTATGTCTTAATTATTAGCTGTTTAACATTACAGGCATAACAAGCATGGTTACTTGCTCTCCAACTTCTAAATCATCTATTGGAGTTAATATACCAGCTCTGTTAGGCATACTTAATTCTAATTGCACATCGTTAGACCCTAAGTTGTTTAACATTTCTGTTAAAAAACGAGAGTTAAATCCAATTTGCATGTCGTCACCTTGATAGTCACAAGTCAAACGCTCTTCAGCTTTATTTGAATAGTCAATGTCTTCAGCAGAGATATTTAATTCTGCTCCAGCAATTTTTAATCTTATTTGGTGTGTTGTTTTATTAGAAAATATACTAACACGACGCACAGAGTTTAAAAATTGTGTTCTGTCTATGGTTAATTTATTTGGATTTTCTTTTGGAATTACTGCTTCGTAATTTGGATATTTACCATCGATTAGACGACAGATTAATATAGTATTTTCAAATGTAAACTTAGCGTTAGAATCATTATATTCAATAGTAATTTCCTCGTCACTTGCTCCTAAAATTCCTTTTAATAAGTTTAAAGGTTTTTTAGGCATAATAAACTCGGCTACCTGAGAGGCTTTTACATCTTCTCTAGAGTATTTTACTAATTTATGCGCATCTGTAGCAACAAACGTTAAACCTTCAGTAGAAAACTGAAAGAATACACCACTCATAACTGGTCTTAAATCGTCATTTCCTGCAGCAAATATAGTTTTGTTAATGGCTGTAGCTAGAATATGACCAGGCATTTTTGTGCTACTTGGATCTTCTAAGCTAATCGCCTTAGGAAATTCGTTTCCGTCTGCATAAGCTAAAGCATATTTACCATGGTTTGAGCTAATTTCAACGGTATTGTTTTCTTCAATAACAAATGTTAATGGCTGTTCTGGAAACGTTTTTAAAGTATCTAAAAGTAAACGTGCAGGAATGGCTACGCTTCCTTCGTTATCACTATCCACATCTAAAACAGCAGACATAGTTGTTTCTAAATCGCTTGCAGATACAGTTAGTTTAGATTCATTTAATTCAAATAAAAAGTTATCTAAAATAGGTAATGTATTTGAACTGTTAATAACACCTCCTAAAACTTGTAATTGCTTTAGTAAGTATGTGCTTGATACAATAAATTTCATCTATATATGGAAATTAATACTATTAATAATTTGTCTTACAAATATATTGCTAATGTGTTAAAATAAGAAACAAACTTATTAACACTTACTTGGCATATTTTTTCTTACGCAAGTAGTTAAATGTTAAACCAAAAAGACCTAATAAAACCAATGGTAATAAGAGGTTTAGTAGTTGCCATTTTGTTTTTTCTTCAGTAATTTTTTCTGGATTTAAAAAGGCAACTGC
>Ga0105354_1002624_pt1 | contig 10651 bp, 10 predicted proteins | sample GOMGulsemesocosm_FD_83658 | JGI IMG/M metagenome (GOLD analysis project Ga0105354, IMG submission 83658) | Methane-oxidizing microbial communities from mesocosms in the Gulf of Mexico - GOM9B Gulf of Mexico | ecosystem: Environmental > Aquatic > Marine > Cold seeps | place: USA: Gulf of America...
AAGTTCCTGATTGGATAAGGCGAGTTTTATCAGGGAAAAAATATACGATTAACCCTAAAGCAGCTCAAATGTTAGTTGAATTTTTGGGAACTGATTTGGGAAAAATAAATAATGAACTTGATAAACTGCAATTGGTTTTACCTCAAGGTTCAGAAATCACCCCAATTCACATTGAAGAGAATATAGGAATAAGTAAGGATTATAACAATTTTGAATTACGTAAAGCAATTGGTGAACGTGATATACTAAAAGCCAATAGAATTATTACTTATTTTTCACAAAATCCAAAAGACAACCCCACTGTTGTAACAGTATCGTTATTATATAATTTCTTTTCGCAATTATTGCAGTATCATGCTTTAACCGATAAATCACAATTTAGTGTGGCAAAGGCATTAAAGGTGAATCCATTTTTTGTTAAGGAATATCAAGCGGCAGGAAAAAATTACCCAATGCGAAAAGTAAGTCAGGTAGTAGCATTATTACGTGAAGCTGATTTAAAAAGTAAAGGAGTTGGTGCAAGTAACTTACCGCAAAGTGATTTATTAAAAGAATTATTGTTTAAGATAATGAATTAACGCTTGTTTCTGTTAAACAGCCATTTGTGTATAGGTTTTAGTACTAAATTGACAAGTAGGATTATTACAGTTCCAATAAGTGCTTCTATAAAATAACCAGCAGCTGAAAGACATCCGATGGCAGCACTGCACCAGACGGTTGCGGCAGTAGTAAGTCCGCGTACATTTAATCCTTCCTTAAAAATGATTCCAGCTCCTAAAAAACCTATACCTGTTATCACTTGACCAATAATTCTTGTAATCCCTTCACTTTCTTTATTGATATTAATAGATAGTAGAATGTAAAGAGCTGCACCTACTGCAACCAGAGTATTGGTTCTGATTCCTGCTGACTTATTGTTCCATTGCCTTTCGAACCCAATAAGCATTCCAGCAAAAGCAGCAGATAATAGTCGTAGGGTAAATTCAGTAATTGCCATTCGTTTCGAACTAATTAAGTATCTTGTATTATTAAAGTTACTAAAATTTACGTTGGAATAAAAGTATGAATTCAATTTAAGTACTTAAATAGGGGGATTGTAAGAGTTTTATTCTTTATCTGTTTTTGGGCTTAAAAACAGATATATCCATAAGACTCTGGATAATTTAAAGTTTGTGGTAGACAATAATATTACTACCCCAATAATATATGGAATAATTCTCAAGTCGAACACTTTTTCAAAAAAGAGTTGACCTATTAAATAGGTGAATATACCTTCAGCTACAGTTAGTGCGTAGCTAACATACATTGCTCCGTAAAAAAAGCCAGGCTCAATATGGTATTTTAATGAACATTTTGGGCAACTAGAATTCATTTTTCCAAAACTGAAAACGCTTTTACTACTAAAAATATTCCCTTTCTTACAATTAGGACATTTATGTTTAATGAGAGATTTTAATAACATGATAATTTTTTTACAAAGTTAAGTGATGTTTGATCTGGCTAATTGATTGAAACACGTTTATGTTAGGACAAATCACGTTTTATATATAACTTTGGTTTATGGGTTTTTTACCAATATTAAATATAAAGCAGTTTGAATTAAAAGTTGATGAAGGTGAATTTTATGCAAATAATTTTTCGTCTCATTTTGAAAAATATCATGCGTCAATTACTAAACCTCACAAACATGATTTTTATTTAATAGTATTATTTACCAGTGGAGAAGGTATACATGAAGTTGATTTTGATTCTTACCCCATTAAAAGAGGAGCTCTTTTTTTAATGAATCCGGGACAAACTCATCATTGGGAATTCACTGAAAAGGCAAAGGGGTTTATTTTTTTTCATTCAAAAGATTTTTATAACGTATCATTTCTGAATAAAAATATTGATAACTATCCTTTTTTTTACACGTCATATAATTTGCCTTTTTTACAGATAAAAGAAAAAGAATTAGATTTATTTATTCATTTTTTTATAGTTATTTGCGAAGAGTTTGAATTAAATAATTTTATGAGACATCAAAAATTAGCACTAATAGTTGATTTATTATATATTGAAATCACCCGTTTATATATTAAAAATGAACAGAATAATATTCATAAAACTGAAAAAAGCGTAGCTTGGTTTAGGAAATTAGAACAGTTGATTGATCAAAAATTTTTAACTATGAAAAAAGCTAGTGACTACGCATTTGAATTAAATGTAAGTGCGAAGCATTTGAATAAAGTGGTTATTAATACAGTAGGTAAAACAACTACGGACTTAATTCATCAACGTATTCTGTTGGAGGCAAAACGACTGTTAACTCATGGTGAGCTAACAGTACAAGAAATTGCTTTTGAATTAGGGTATGAAGATGTTTCATATTTTTCAAGATTATTTAAAAAAAAATGTGGGGTATCTCCTTCAGTATTTTCAAAAAAATACATTAGCAAATAGTCTTTAATTGATAAGGGGATTAGTTAAGGGAAGGATCTGTCTATTTTTCGTTGGTATATACATCTGTATTAGATAGGGTTTTTAGGAGATTAACCGGATTACTCTTTTCATTTACAGTCATATTTAAGTTTCCTCCTGATTTCAACCTTTGGTTTAACTGTACACTATTTGAACCAGATGACATTTTGTTGTAATGTTCAATAACGAAATTAATATTCGAGACGCTAGTGTGAGTTAATCTGCAAAGCCTTATGTATTAGTCATCAATATGTGTTAAGTAACTACTGTCTTCTATAACATTATTCAAAACTCCATTTGTCTGCATACATTCCATAGGCATAATCGAGTTCATATTTTGTAACATAATTTTCATCCATACCTGAGTCTACAACGCCTCCATCCATGTTTATATGATACAGGTAAACTTTAATGTTTTTTTCTTTAAGCTTTTTTAACAACTCTTTGTTTGCTGCAATAAAAAATCTAGAAACCGCTATGTGTTTTATTCCTAGTTTTATTATTTCTTCATAATCCATATTATGAAGAACATTTTGAGAGGGCATAGAAGATAATATTCCTGTATTAATTCCCTCTTTTACTGCTTGTGGAGTAAATAATTCCATGATTAGTCTATTAGGATCAATAAACTCTTTAGCAAATAACTTTGGCTCATTTATTTTATCTGTCACTAAAATAGCATCAGGATGTTTTATAAACCATTCATTAATTCTTTTCATATCTAAAGGAGTATATTTTTCGTGTATAGCATAGTCTATAAAATCTCCTGAATTGACAGGTGTTTTGCCTTTATAATTGGTCATTGACTTCCATTTTTTCCAGTCGTGAGCAGCTACATACTTACCGTCTTTTGTTTTTAGAATATCTAATTCAAATATTCTAAAGCCTTTACTGTAGCTTAAGTTAAGTGCTTCAAGAGAATTAGTATAGGTATATTCGTCAATAGTACCACCTGCATGTGCAATATATCTAAGTGTGTCTTTTTTATATTTGTTATAGTGTTTGGATATTTTTGGAATAATAAATTTTCTTGAATTTCTTCTAGAAAAACCTGTTGTATTTATAGCAGTTATATTATTGATGTTTTCTCTAAGGTATTTGTCTTTATCTCCCGAAATATAATCTGTTAAGAATTTTAGATTGTGTTTGATTTCAGCACCATTTAATATCATATTGGGTAAGTCAATTTGATATTGTTTTTCAGATGGTATAGGGTTTAGGTTGTTATCTGCATTGGTGATTAAGTATAAGCCTCTATTACCTGTATTTTTAAACAAAGAAGGATCCCCCATTTTTAAATGATCTGGAAAAATGTAAATGGTTGTATTTTGTAATAAATTATTTTTTTGTAGATGAGTAATAAAATCTTCTATCATATAATCTACTGCCGCTACCATAAACTCAAAATTAGAGTTCTTTTTTGAAATAACGGATTCCATTCTTTTGTCATAAAAGCCATCAGGGAAGTGAGTATCTGTTGTTGAAATAAATAGGGCGTAGGGACTATTAGAGTTTTCTTGTTTTTCAATTTGATCCTTAGCCAATTCAAATAAATCTTTATCTCTTATTCCGTATTCACTCTCGTTGCCCGTTTTTTTTATACTTTTTACGTCAATTACTTTACTAAAATTAAAGGTGTCTAGCATATCTATAACTCCTGAATGGTTAGTGTTTCCATTCATATAAATAGTTTTATAATTAGCTTTTTTTAAGACATGAGATATGCTAGATATTTGAGAATCATAAGCGTTTTCAAAAATAGCGTATGAATATTTCCCGAAAAAAGCGGGGAAACCTGTTAAGTAGGTATAGAGGGAGCCACTAGTCCAGCCACTTCCTACATTTTGTTCAATATCATAGTAGGACCATTCTTTTTTTAATCTATTTAAGTTAGGAGTTAGGGAAGCATGTTTTTGAGATAGAAAGGATCTTTCTAAGGACTCTATTGATATGACAATTATATTTTTACCTGCTGTAGCTTTAATTTGGTCAGGGGTAACATAATCAGCTATTTTATTACTATTTAATACTTCTTTAAAGTTTTCTGTATTTTTATAAAAGAGTGTTAAAAGTGATTTAGTATCATCTGTAAAACGTCCTTTCATGTATACGGCTGTAAAGGATAAACAAACTACAGTTATGGTAATTACCTTCCTTATAAAATCTCTTTTCTCTGTTTTTGAAATTATTATCGAGCTAACTTTATTTATTATATATATTGAATAATAATTTAAGTATATAAGAGTCAGTGAAAAAAGTACTATCTCAATAATATAAGGTGTAAATAAAGATAGCATACTTGATATGCTCCTAATGTTTGAATGGGTGTAAAATTGGTACCCAATAAAACTTTGTGTAGAGTAAAGTGAAATTAACTGCAAAGTTATAAATAGAGCTGTGAATAATGAAAATATAAGTCTCCATTTTTTTGCATTAATTAATGAGCTAATCAAAAAGAATGAGAAAATGAATACTCCTATATCTATAAGGTATCCTCTACCTCCGAATTGACTTGCTATTTCTATCATATTTTATACTCATTTTTGCTAAATTACAAATTTTATAATGTATGAGTATAGTAGTATTAAATAAGTATTTGCTGTGCTTAAAAATATACATTCTGACTATTCTAAAGTATATTTAGGATAGTCAGATGAACTGTTTAATACTATTAATTAACAAATGGGTCTGCCCATTTTTCATTGGTGTATACATCTGTACCAGATAAGGTTTTTAGGAACCTAATCAAATTACTTTTTTCATTAGCAGTCATATTCAAGTTTTGTAAATTTCCTCCTGGTTTCAACCTCTGGTCTAACTGTACATTATCTGAACCAGGTGACATTTGGTTGTAATGTTCAATAACGGAATTGATATTCGAAATACTTGTATGCATTAATCCGCCATTTAAAGTTCCGTCAGTTTTGAATAAGTCTCTTAATGTGGGGGCTCTCGTTACTGTTAAGTCTGTTCCAGTGACATTTAATACTCCAATTACACCATTGTTTTGAGTGTTTGGGTTTATGTCAAATTCAGGTGCCGCATGACAACCAGCACAACCAACACCGCCACCGGTTCTTACTCCATTGTTATTAAATGTAGGAGGAGCTAGAAATAATTGTTTCCCATTATTTTCTTCCGCTGTAAAGTTTGAAAAAGGAGTTTGGTCATTGGTTACATTAACTCTTCCGCTGTCATATTTAGAGTCAAATGATTGTATACTTCTTATAAATTGAGCTAAAGCACTTTGTATACGTTGTTCGGTAATTACTTGGTCACCAAAGGTAAAATTGAATAATTCAGGATAATATTCAATTTCATTTAGCTTAGTGATTAAATCATCAAAACTGGCATCACCGTTTGTGCCACTGAACCCCATTTCATTATGATCTTGAATAGGCATAGTAGTTTGTTCTTCTAAAGTATTTGCACGTTCATCCCAAAAAAACTTTGCTTCATTGGAGAAACGAGAATTTATCAACCGCATTGAATGTCTTCCAGTTAATCCGTTTACTCCAGAACTTGCTACTTCTGTATCACTAAATGCATTTACTTGTTGATGACATGTACTACAAGAAACAGTATTATCAGAAGATAAGTTTTTATCATAGAAGAGAACCCTTCCAAGTGTAGCGCCTTCATTAGTGATAGGGTTGGCTACAGTATTGTCTTTTGTAATGTATACTGGTGTTGTTTGAAATGCATAATTTGATAGATTATTAAAATCGATATTAAAATAATCAGAAAAATCAAAAGGAATAGGTGTTTCAGTTGCTATTTCATTGGAATTATCATCACTACATGAAGTGAAAAACATTAAAGTAATTGCACAAAAAATAAGAAGCTTTTTCATATGAATTGGATTTAAGGTTGTCTATAAGACCCAAATCTTTAAAAAAGGTTTAACGAGCGAAGTGTTATTTTAAATATTTATCTAAATTAATTTGAAAATAAAATTACTTGGTTAAAACAAAAAATCCCTAAACAATTACTATTGTTTAGGGAGCTGAATGTAATCATGTAGCTTAATTTATAGATTACCTTTTAGTAGATTCACGCTTACAGTTGCTAATTCATTATTAGGAAATTTTGTAGCGTATTTCGGATCGGGATGTAGTCCAGCTTCAATTGCAATTTTGTGAAAAACATCTATTTCTAATATAAACTGATCGGAATATCCATGTGTTGCGTCATAGGCTGTAGCTGCAGTTTTCCCTATGTTTTTTGCTACTAATTCTGGAGCTACAGTATGTAATTCGATAACTAATAAACCAAATTTTTCGGTATATGGTTTCCACTTTAATAAATGTTCTAATAGAGAATCTTCTATTAAACTATTTTTAATGTGTTTTCCTTTATGAGTATAGGCACCAGTAGATGTACTTATCCTATTTGTAGTGTTTAATGGCATTTCCCATATTCTATTGTGGTCTAAAAAAGTTCTTACATTTAAGAGGTCTTTGAGTTCGATATTATAGTTTTCTTTTAAATCAGTTGCTAATAAATCGGGTCTTCCAATGTCTCCCCAGATAACTTTTGCCCAGATATCTGCTTTAATTAAATTTGCTCGAGTTACTTTTAAGGCAGCTTGATTAAAGTCAGCACCTACTAATAATAAAGGATAATCTTCTAATAGTTTTCCTCGTAAAGTTTGGTGTTCGATTACTTCAAATATATGTTGAATGAATGCCCCGTTACCACAACCCATATCTAATATCCCTTTAGGTTGCTCTTCAATAGGTTTATTGAATATATTAATGATAATTTCATCTACTACTTTAAAATAAGTACTATGAGCTCCACCACTTCCCCAAACGTTCATTTCTCGATGTACGTGCTTTTCAGTTTCATTTGGGGAGCTATTTACAACTAACGGATTCCCGAATAATAATTCATCTAACTGTATGAAGGTAGGAAGGTAGGAGACAGTAACCCCATAAGCACTTGCTCTTTTTGCAAAAAATAAACCTTTGTTGGTGAATTGATAAGTGTCACTTTTTTTTGTAAACCATTCTAAGTGCACAAAAAAGTCTAATATTTTTTTAAAACTTTCAGGATCCTTATGATATTCTTGTGCTCTAAAAGAAGCTTCCATAAAGTATTTATGAAACATTCCATTTACGCCTAATAAAACAATAATAGGGGCGATGACTACTCCTTCAATGTGTTTTAAGACCTGTTTCTCAATGGTATTTAATTCCGTGATACCGTAATTGTCTATGAGTTTTTTAAATACCTGATTTAAATTAGTGAAAGCATCAGCACCAATACGTTCTTCAGGGAATTGAACGCTGTGTTTTAATAGATTTACGGAGTCTTCAAATAGCGGAATTAATTCAAAAGCTGTTTTGCTATTACTGTTGGTTACAAAGTATACTTCGCCTTTTTCATGAAGCTGTGTTAGCCACCCTTGAGAACAGAGTACTCTTAATCCAACATTTAAATAACCTTGATTAGCATTAAATTCTTTTGAAAGTTTATTTAAAGCAACTTGTTTGTTTAGTAAGAGGTAATCTAAAACCCCTTTTTTATGTAATGCATATGCGGTAGTTGCAGTTGCAAGGCCATCTAAATGACAAAATAAGGTGCTTCTAAATTCTGATTTTTCTTGTTTTGTGAGCATAAGTTAGTAGTAAGTGAATATTTAAATATACGAAAAATATTAAGATATTTTTAACGGGAGTATTTTTATAAAAGGCCTAATTTAGTTCGCTAAATAATTTTATAAAAGCATAAATTAATCAAATTAATAAAAATGAAAAAAAGAACACTATTGCTACTTAATATTTTATTTATCTGTTCAGTAGGACATTCTCAAGAGCAGCTAATAAAACCTAATTATTTAAATTATGAAATGACTAATGGCTGTGTTCAACTCATAAGTGCAACACACATATTATTTAGGGTTTCAATAGGGTTATTATAATTAAATTTTCTAATAGGTCTGTAATTTAGTAATAATTCTACTTCTTTAATTCTTTTGACTGATATTTGATTTAAATCTGTTTTCTTAGGAAAGAACCTTCTAATTACACCTATTCTATTTTCTACAGTTCCCTTATCTTGAGAAGTGTATGGTCTTGTAAAATATGTTTTTACACCAAGGTCTTTTGCAATTTTGTAATGATATGCAAACTCTTTTCCATTATCGAAAGTAATAGTTTTTATCCACGAACTATTAAAATTGGTTAGCCTTCTTTTCATCTTTTGATATACATGCTCTGCCTGTTTACTTTCTAATTTTTCAAGCATTGTTACTAAAGTTGTTCTGTCAGTCATCACTAATAGTGCAGATTTATGATTACTCCCCATCATTAAGTCGACTTCTATATCTCCGATACGATTGCGTTGTGATACTACATCAGGTCTGTGTTCTATTGATACTCTTTGGGTAATAGCACCTCGATTATCTTTGAGATTCCCTCGTTTTTGTCTTCTTCCTGTATGCTTCAAATGTTTATGTAAATTCTTATAAAGGATGTGTTTTCGATGATTACTATACTTAGCCATCCATATCCATTTATAAATAGTTTCATGGCTTACGCATGTCTCTCCATCTTTAGAAAGACGCTTAGCTATAAGTTCTGGACTCCACTTCTTATGCTTCATTAGACTTGATATACGAGACTTCAAATATTCTGATAGAATGATTGCTTTAGACTTGTTTAGATGTCGATAACGTGTTTTTTGTTGAGCATGCTCAGCAATGTAAGTATTAGCAGTCTGCCCCCTAGTAGGAATATTACGTTTAAGCTCTCTACTAATAGTACTTTTACTCACACCTAATTCAGAAGCGATCTCTGTTTGGTTTAAACCTACTTGTAAAAGAGTTTGAATTTGATACCTTTGAGCTAAGGTTAATTGTTTGTAATGTTTCATGCAAGATCAATATAAATATTGAGCCTAAAATACTGTGGGATATCCCACAGTATTTTAAATATACATGTTGCACTTATTGCTTGAACTTAGAATGTTGTTAAGGAACGTATTTTAACATCGTTGGATTTGCTTATTGATCAGATGAGTAAAGGGAAATTGAATTCTGATTTGATTACTGATGAAAACTCAGGTTTAACAATGTCAACACTTGAAAACTTTCAGGATTATGAGCTAAGAAAAGATTCTGTGAGATTAAAAGTAAAGGACAAGCAAGTAACAAATTTGTACCCTGTTTCGGATAATAAGTATTCATTATCCATAACATATACCACTTCAAAAACTGATCAAACACCTGTAATTCTTTATGTTTTAAGTTTAATTGCAGATGATAGTAATGGAAAAATTACTTTTTCAACTCCTATTGGTTACTTAACTCGATATTGGAAAATGGCTACTATAGGAGATATTACATATCATTATAGGGGAGAAATAAATATGAGTAGAGCAGAATTGTTTGCTAATAAAAACACTTTGATAGCAAACAAGTTAGGAGTGGAGCCAGAAAAAATTCATTTTTATATGTGTGATAATCGTCAAGAGATATTAAAGCTTCAAGGGCTTGAGTATTCTATTAGATATAATGGTAAAACAAGAGATGGATATGGTGTAGATGCAGGAACGATATTTTCGGTAATGAATAATGAAGATTTCTCACATGATATGTTTCATTATTATTCAGGCAAAATAAACGAGCGAAAAAACAGAAACTGGATCACAGAAGAAGGGATAGCGTATAGTTGGGGAAATGCATATTATACAGATGAAGATGGAGAAATGATCACTCATAAACGACTTGTCAATGAGTTAAAGAAATACCTCACTAATAATCCTAATGAAACAATTTTTGAGTTATTTAAGGAGAATACAAAAATATTCAATCATATAGCTCCAGAAATATCTGTTCGTTCAACTATTTCAGGACTTATAGCAAATGAAGTAGAAAATAAAAAAGGAAAAGAAGGGATTCAGACATTAATTAATTGCGGAAGAAAAGATAAGCTAAAAAATTATATGGAGGCAATTAAAGGCTTGATAGGAGTTACTGAAGATAATTTCAATAGTAAGGTTTTAAAGTTAATTCAAAAGTATTAACAGTATTGTTTTAAACTAAAAAAGCTCCAATATGTATTAGAGCTTTTTTAGTTTAATTATTTTCTCTTAGAATAAAGAAGGAAACTTATTAGGATTCGCTTCATTCATCATATCATATACTTTTTCAAAAATATCTTCTGCAGAAGGCTTAGAGAAGTAA
>Ga0105354_1002625_pt1 | contig 10650 bp, 7 predicted proteins | sample GOMGulsemesocosm_FD_83658 | JGI IMG/M metagenome (GOLD analysis project Ga0105354, IMG submission 83658) | Methane-oxidizing microbial communities from mesocosms in the Gulf of Mexico - GOM9B Gulf of Mexico | ecosystem: Environmental > Aquatic > Marine > Cold seeps | place: USA: Gulf of America...
ATTGCTATGTTTTCGAATTGGTTGTTAGTTATAGTCAGCATTGGTTACATCAGCTTGCTATTTTTACTCGCCTTTCTGGGGGGTAAACACGGTCATAAACTCGCGGTTTATCAGCACCGTATAATCTATGCTTTGTCGGTAGGTGTGTACTGCACTTCTTGGGGCTTTCTGGGCACAGCAGCCCAAGCAGCCAATGGGTCTTTAAGTTACGTATCACTCTACCTAGCGCCAATTTTGTTGTTTGTTTTTGGCTGGGGCTTTATTCAGCGTATTATTAAAATTAGTTTAGAGCTTAATATCACTTCAATCGCTGATTTATTATCCGCCCGCTTTGGTAAGTCTCAAAAGCTGGCCGTTGTTATCACCACAGTAGCGCTGATTGGCACAATGCCCTATATTGCCCTGCAGTTAAAAGCGATCATCTATTCGTATATTTTGCTACAAGAAAACCAAGACCTTCCAGTATGGCTACTGGGCTTAATCGTGAGCCTAATTCTGGCGTGTTTCACTATTTTGTTTGGTGTGCGCAGTATTGATATTAGTGAGCGCCATCCAGGTGTAATGGTCGCTATTGCCTTTGAATCATTGGTAAAGTTAATTGCATTTATTATGGTGGGTATTTTTGTTTGTTTTTTTGTATTTGACTCTCCCATTCAGATTTTCCAGCTAGCCAGTGATAAAATAAATATAGACAACCAAATAGAAGTGACAAGTCTTGTCAACATACTAGGCATGTTGGTGATAGCCTGTGCGGCATTTTTGTGCTTACCACGTCAGTTCCAAGTAATGTTTGTCGAGATTAAAGATGTCGGTTATGCCTCTCTTTCACGCTGGTTAATTCCCATCTATGTTTTAATTTTTGCTTTTTTTGCAGCACCTATTGGCCTTGCAGGCTTCTTGCTTTACGGAGATTCAATGCCAGGAGATGCCTATGCGCTGTTTCTACCCTCTTATCACGGTCAATTATGGCTATCCTTATTTGCTTTTGTCGGGGCTGTTTTTGCAGCAAGTTCGATGGTGATAGTATCGACAATCGCCTTGAGTACCATGCTAAGTAATGAAATAGTCTTCCCGTTAATGTTCAAATATTCTGGCCGCCAGCATCACGATTTCAGTCATTTTCAATCACAATTATTATTGATTCGCAAAGCGCTTGTGGTATTAGTTATCACGCTTAGCCTTTGTTTATTATTGCTATCCCCTCCTGATACATTGTCCTCTCTGGGTGAGGTAGCCTTTGGTGCTATTGCACAAATAGGTCCAGTACTCGCTGCCGCATTTTTATGGCGCAGGGCGACATTATCAGGTGCCATTAGCGGAATATGCGCCGGTTTCTTCATTTGGGCCGGGTTTAATTTTTTGCCTCAGCTGGGGGTTTATAACCATTTAATGCAAGACTCTCAGTATCCCGGTACGACAGTCGTCACACTTATCGGTCTTGTGGTCAATGTTTTTGTATTATGGGTTGTTTCAGTCTCGACTCGCCAAAGTTTGCGTGAACAAACACAGAGCAAACTGTTTCATCCAGCTGGCGAAAAAAAGCTTTGGAGCTTACCAAAACAGCCAAAAGTAGATGTTTACGAGTTAGAGCTGTTGGTGGCACGTTTTATTGGCGCAGATAAAGCAGCACAATCATTTTCAGCCTTCACTGAGCAACATCAAGACCACAAAAATAAAGATTTTGATGAAGTACTAGTGACCCACACAGAGACCACGCTGGCTGCGGTGCTCGGCTCTGCATCCGCAAAATTGGTGACCTCTTTTGCCATTAATGGTCAAGATATGGCCTTTGATCGGGTGGCTCAATTAGTCGAGGATAGCTCAAATCAGCAGTCAGAATTTAGTCGTAGTGTGCTGCAAAGCGCGATCGAAAACGCCAGTGAAGGCATTTCTGTGATCGACAGCGACTTAAAACTAGTGGCCTGGAATCAGCGCTATTTAGATATATTTGATTTTCCAAAAGAGTTTATCTATATCGGCAGCCCAATTAGCCAGCTTATTCGCTACAATTTGAGTTTACGGCCTAAGTATGCCGCTAAATTGAATGAAGAAGTTCAGCGTCGACTGGGTTTCATTAAGCAAGGCAGTCGGCACAGCGCTGAGCGAAAACTAGAAAATGGCATGACCATACACATTGAGGGTAATCCAATCCCCGGTGGCGGTTTTGTCATGATATTTAGTGATATCACCCGTTATAGGCAGACAGAGATATCGCTCAAGGAAGAAAACAATGATTTAGAGGAGCGAGTCTTAGTGCGCACTCAAGAGTTAGAACTCGCTAATAAGGAGCTTGAAGAAACGAATGCGCAGCTAGCGCAAGAGAGGTACAAAGCAGAACTGGCACACCTGAAAAAGAGCCAGTACTTGAAAGCTTGTAGCCATGACCTTCTGCAACCACTATCAGCGGCACGCCTGTTTTCGTCAGCGATTAGCCTAAACTCTAAAATGTCTGCAAAAGAACGAAATCAAATTAACCAGATAGACAGCTCACTGGCCCTTGCCAACAACCTTCTGCTTGACCTCAATGAAATAGCCAGAATTGAAAGTGGCAATATTAGCCCTGTATTAAAAGCCACTTCAGTGCATGAGCTATTTCAAATGCTATGCTCCGAATTTAGTGCGCTGAGCGAAGAGTATAACGTGGATTTACGCTGTAAAAGTAGTCAGCTATACGTTCATACAGACATGACTTTGCTGTGTCGAATCGTACAGAATTTTCTTTCTAATGCTTTTCGCTACGGTAGTGGTGGCAAGGTGCTTTTAGGCTGCAGACGCAAGGGAGATGAATTATGCCTGCAGGTCTTTGATACAGGTCCTGGTATAGCACAAGACAAACAGCAGCATGTCTTTGAGCAATTTACCCAGCTTTATAATGCCAATGCAGTGGGCCCAAAAGGGCTAGGACTTGGTTTAAATATTGCGCGGAGTTTATGTGCAATATTGGGTCACAAAATCGCTTTGCAATCACAACCAGGACGCGGTTGCATGTTTAGTGTGAATGTCCCTATCACTGCTAAACCTAAGCTGCTGCCAGCTGCTCCAAAAGCCGCTAAGAGCACCTTACAAGGCGTTAAAGTGTTGTGTATCGATAACGAATTATCAATATTAGCAGGCATGCAAGATTTGTTGAGTGCTTGGAAATGCGAAGTTCACATAGCGCAAAGTGCGCAGCAGGCAATTCAAAAATTCTCAACACCCAATAGCCAGTTTGATTTTTTACTGGTTGATTTTCAATTACAGGATCATTTGCAAATGCAGCAAAGTGATGCGGCCAATCAGGAGAGCTATCACTACGATGGGATTGATTTAATCTGCTATTTACAAAAGCAAAGCCGCTATCCACTGCCGGCAATCTTGATTACAGCCTCCAACGATGAAGCTATCTTATTGCGTGCTCAACAGCTAGAAATAGGCTATTTAGCAAAAGTCATTAAGCCTATTGCACTACGGGCTTTGATGAGCTCAATGTTATCTAAAAATCTTGAGAAAAATTATTCACGTCAATAAATTAGAGTATATTTTTAAAGTTCTACTTAAGTGTTTCAAAGGCTCAAAGTTGGTCCAAAAGCAGTTCTCGCACTGAGCATATCATTTAGTGCAATGACAGCCTGAGTTCGATTTCTCACCCCAAGTTTAAGAAATATGATACTGGTATGGCTTTTTATAGTAGATTCAGTCAGGCCAAGTTCATGGGCTATTTGCTTATTTAACAGCCCTTCTCCAATCATTAAGAGAATTTTGTTTTGCTGTGGTGTGAGCAAGCTTATTTTATCATCAATCGCGTTATCTGACGTTTCACTATCGTTGAGATGCGGTGCCCAAAGCTCACCGGAAAAAACGCGAGCAATAGCATGCGCCATGTTATCAACGGTACTCGATTTAGGGATAAAACCAGCGGCCCCATGGTGCATCGCCTTATTTATCGTCTCGCTATCCTCAATGCCCGAGACAATTATTACACCAAGATCCGGATACTGCTGGCGAATGTTAATCAGTGTATTAAAGCCTTGTGCACCAGGGATATCTAAATCAAGCAGCAAGAGGTCAACGCTTTGCTGTGCTAATACTTGCTCTAGCTCAGGAATCGTTTCTGCTTCTAGTAATCGTGCTGTACTAAAGCGTGAGTGCAACATGACAGAAAGAGCCTGCCGAAATAGCGGATGATCATCTGCTATCAGAATTGTCTCATTATTCATTTTAATTAGGACCTGTTATTACGATCAGCGGTATTTCACCGTCTTTTTATTTTATTGTGCAATGTGAATCCTATCATAATAGGACCGTGTTGTTGAATGCCTGATTGCTATGCATTTTCAAACTCCGAATTGTTGCTTAACAGCGTACTGATAAAAGTGCCTTAAAATAGCATGTAAGTAAATACATATTATAAAAGTGTATTTTGTATTATTAATATCATTTATGGACTTTATGTAAACAATCTTATTTATTAGAACGATGTATTTAAGCATGGGCTAGCGAAGCAAGTTTTATCAGCAATTATTATTAAATTTATAAATAGTTAACGCTTCTTAAATTAAAAGCACCCTATAAAATGCTAGGAAACAGTAATATTTACCAGACTGATTTTAGCACTACTGGCAGCAATTATTGATATTTTATCGCTCGTTTTCGGTGCGCTAAATCTGAAACCCATTGCTAATGAAAGGGTATGCTTACTCTGTCTGACGATATTTATGCCCAGTTAATAATTGGTTTTTAAATGTAAAACAACCTAGGTTTTCATCTCTTTTGAAGTTGATTAATCGTTTAACTTAACGTAAATATGTATGGGTTTTTTCTTGGTAGCAAAAATAAAGACGCTAAAGGGATCGCAGCTAAAAAGCTGCCTATGCAAAGGATAAGCATGATGTTGAGTAAAGTTGCTAGTGATATTTTTAATCAAATTGTCCAACCTCACTGGAACAGAAGCGTCAATAGCGCGCAAAGGCTGAGGCTATGGCATAAATCTTTTATCAAAGTCGCCAAAGAAAGTAATATTATTGATGCAGACCTTGCTTCTTCCTTATCTAGCTCTCACTCTCTGCTTTCTTTAATGCATTCAAGCTTCGATAAAGACCAACAATTCCCATCAGCTCAGCTCTTTGCTATCAACATAGCCTATGAAATGAGCCTTGATTCATTTGACTGTGATCTTAATCAAATTCCAGAGCTTTGGCGGTTACGTTTTTTTGCGAGTGCTGTTAGGTTTCAATGGCTAGTGTCTATTGAGAATAGCTTTTTTCTTAAAAATACATTCATGGACTTGCATCACTGTCAGCCCGTTGAATATCACAATATCGATAGTGAGTGTCCGGCTGAACTGGATTTGCTGATGTGTGACTCTAAGGCTTTAGCTTGTGCCTTCCATAAAGGAAATCAGCTCGATAGTTATGCTGCGAGTTACACAAACGATAATCTAGACGAAGATTGCAATGATTTGACCTCGAACTCAGAGTCTAATAATGCAGTTATTAAAGCTGGTTTTTCCGGTTTTGATAAACCGCTAAAGGTCGCTTAATTTACCTTCCTGCTGGTGGCTGTTTCTAGCGCTTTACTGCTTTCAAATAGCCTATGGTTTTTGTATAGTCAATAGACATAAACTCACACAAAGCAACTTTTATAATGTCAGCATTAACTCCTTATATACAATCACCTATTACTTTAAACCAGCCCTCCTCTGAAGATTTACTCGCGCAAACGCATAACGATGCGGTTATACCTGATTTACCTTCGGGTGATTTGTGGGTTTTCGGTTATGGATCATTGATGTGGCGACCCGGTTTTGCTTATCTTGAATCAGCTCAAGGCAGAGTCTTTGGCTATCATCGTTCACTATGCGTTGCCTCTTGGGTCCATCGCGGCACTCCTGAAAACCCGGGTCTAGTTTTAGGTCTAGATAAAGGAGGCAGCTGCACAGGCATGGTGTTTAAAGTGGCAACACAAAATAAAGCGAAAGTAGCAGCGTATTTATACCAACGAGAGCTGCCAACACTTGTCTATCAGGCTCGCTATGTCAATGTTTACACGCCTGATGGGAGGTGCGTCAATGCATTGAGCTTTGTTGTCGATAATACTCATGAGCAGTACATCAAAAATAAATCTCTTGAAGAGTTAGCCGTTATTGTAAATAGCACTTGTGGAATAAATGGTAAAAGCAGCGATTATTTATTATCGACTGTAGAACATTTGAGAGAGTCTAATATCCATGACAAGCACTTAGAGTCTCTCGCTAACAAAGTGATTAGCTAGCCAAGCCCAAAAACAGATGCCTTCTTTCAACGCCTCACTGATTCAATCTGCACACTCCTAAATAGAGTTATATAGAATCAGGATACGAGCATACTTAGTAGCAAACATGTTGAGCTATTTAGAAGCTTTCGCCAAGGCTTGCTTCTGGACGAGAGCTCGCCAAAAATCATCTATCTGTTATTGCCAATTTAATCGCTAATAGAGCAAAACTCATTGAGAAAAAATACTGCGTATTAGCGGCTGATTTTTCGGATTTAAGCACTCCACTAAAGATATTTGCAAGTGTCCCATATAGGATAAAAACAATAAAAGTCAACAACATAAACACCACACCTAATGTTAACAACTGGTATGTCGGAGCTTCTGTTGCCGTAACAAACTGCGGTAAAAAGGCGAGAAAAAAGATCGATAACTTAGGGTTTAAAATATTGATTAAGCAACCATGCAAAGCTATTTTCGCGGCTTTGGTCTTTTTCTTTTGAGTTTCAAATTTAAGACTCCCGGCATATTTATAGGTCAAATACGCTAAGTAAATTAGATAGCACACACCGATGTATCTCACTATTTCGAACAACAAAGTACTACTGTGAAATAATGCACTTAAACCTAATACGCAGGCGAGCAAAGAAGGTATTATGCCAAATGTGCAGCCAAGGGCGGCAATCATACTCGCTCTTTTTCCCTGTGTGAGACCTATTGATATGGTATAGATGACTCCAGTACCGGGTATTAATATAACGATCAAGGCTGTAAGTAGATAATCGATGCTTATCATTGTATTCCTATTTCTTAGCGATGAATTATGCGAATCCTAAATCATCTAGATTTAATACACCGCAGTTTGCTGCGATAGGTCTTTGTTTATCCTCTCCCGCTTGGCTTAGCGAAGTCTAGCCAGCGCGAGATAGCTTATTACAGGGCAGTTGATTGTTTAACGACTGTATTTTGGCTTTCACTCCATCTCCAAAACAATTTCTCACTTTTGTTTAAAACTAACCAATCACTGTCTTTATGAAATACATCAATTCCCGTTTGGGTAATACTGACCTTGTTTAAGTGCCAGCTTTTATCTCCCTCTTCTTTTTCGATGCGTATAACCGGACAAATAGTACTGCTTAAGTTCTCCAATATATGCCAAAACATGATATCACCGAGCCAGGGTGTCGGTTCTAAATTTGCTGTGACATAGGTAAACAGCTTCCCTGCCCTGTATGACTTATCAGCGAGTGCCTGCAGTATAAGGTTTTCACATAATCCTAAACCATTATCAACACTCGGTAATTCTTGTAAGTATCGTTTAATCGCTTCCGCCATATAGGGGAGCACCTTGGTTTTTTCAGCATTTAGTAGTGAATGCAAATTCATAAAATCGCTACTGCATAGTGCATCCCAAACAGCTTGACCTAAGCTTAATTGCTGTTCACTAATCAATACGCGTTTTTGCCATAATAAGTGCAGAGCTTCTGGAGGCAATTGTCCCAAGCCAATAAATCGCGCGGAGCCTGGGTAATCATTCACAGAGACTATTTCTAATCTAACTGGCACTTTATAGGCGCAAAAACAAGCGAGAACGCGCGCGAGTATAAGCTGGTCATAGATATCGTGTTCGAACCAAAGCACCACTCTTTGATAATGATCTGCACACTCTCGTAAAGTATCTTCAGCACTTTGTAGCTGTTGTTCGATACTTTCAATACTAACACCTGCTAACTTGACGTAATTGCTTAAAAATTCAGCGCGCACTGTTAGTAACTGCTCGCCTTTGATCAATGGTCCTTGGCAAACAGGATCTGAGTATTCAAAGAAATCACCGCATAATCCCGCTGGTGGCAAATTTGCTTTTATATCGCTACCACAGCGTATATGTAACGTCTTTATATCTGTATCTATCGGGTTGATATTGTTCAAGTTTTTTAGCGTTAAGGTCATGCTTTGGATATGAGTTTTGAGATTGGCCCAGCTCGGAGATCTTAATTCACGAGCGATAACAAACTGACAATCAGACAATTTAATATCTTTCAGTGAATCAGTATTTAAAGCGGTTATTTGAAGGTGTTTTTGGGCTCTTTGAATGCTTGCTTTTTCATTCGCTTTAATGCGTTTTTGCAGTTCTTTAGCGCGCTTTTTTTGTTGCTCAAGATTAAGGCGAAAAGGCGTATTCTGTGGCTCTTTACTCATGTGTCACCCTATCCAATAATTTGAGTCTGCCGTACAGAAGGTAGAGAAACAAAGTGTTTGTCCAGGTAAAAGAGATGTCGTGGGCGCGGCCCTTTGTGCAGACTAACTGGCAGCGACACTGCCATGTAAGAATTTACCTTTAAGGGATCATCAATGCAATTTATTAAAAGATAAATTAGAGTTTCACGGTGGAATCAGCAACTTTTGCGACGATAAAATCCACAGCAGCTTTCACTTTAGGTACATGATAACGCTGTTTTTGATAGAGCAAATAAATGGCTAAATCTGGGTTTTGTGTCACTTTAATACTACTCTCTAGTGATAGTTCAATCAGCTCACCTGAATCAAGATAGCTGCGCAGGACCCATCTTGGAAGTACTAGAACTCCAACACCTGCAACAGCGCGTTCAACTAACCATTTTCCGTTATTGGTGGTCAATACACTTGGTCCAGAGACATCTAACCACTGACCTGCTACTTCACATAACCAAGGGGTGGCGCCCATAGGTGTATTAAAAAATAAGCCCCTGTGTTCTTTCAGTTCAATAGCGCTTTTGGGATTCCCCTGTTGCTTTATATAACTCGGTGCTGCGACGGCGATAAACTCATTTTCCATTAACTTAATGGCAGTGACACGCTCTTGTGGTGCATAGCCACCTCGTATAGCAATGTCTACCTCATCCTTTGCTAAGTCAGTGAGTTGATCGCTGAGCGTGACATTCAACGTTATTTTAGGATAAAGATGATTAAATTCATCCAGTAACGGAATCAAAATACGCTCACCAAACCCGACCATAGCACTTATATTTAGCACACCCATAGGGGTTGTTTGATAGCTGCGTACCGCTTCGTCCGTATCTTTTAATAAAGAGACTACTTCACTGACTTGATTGTAATAGCGCCTGCCTACTTCCGTGACGCTCACTTTGCGGGTGGTACGCTTTAATAGCGTTGCACTTAGACTCTCTTCGAGATCAGCTATTCGCCTTGAGAGCGATGAGACAGGTACATCAAATGATTTCGCCGCTAAGGTAAAACTCTGCGTTTCAACGACTTTGATAAAGTACTTGATAGCCTTTAACTGATCCATGCTAATACCTGTATTTACTATTGCTTTTAAAGCAATAAAGTTTCACTAAAAGCGCTATATATAACACATTAATAACAAGTAATAATAGCGACCACATTAATCAACTTTGAGACCACACTATGACTATCAACACCGCCATTAAACTCGTAAAGCGTCCATCAGGTGGTCCCATTACGGCTGAATTATTTGAAATCGCGCAATCAGAAATTGAGGCTCTTAAAGCAGGTGAAGTATTGATTAAACAGCAACATTTATCCCTAGACCCTGCAATGTTTGGCTGGATGAGCCCAGATACTGACAGTTACATTCCACCGGTTGCGCTCGGTGATGTGATGCGCAGCTCTGGCATTGGTGAAGTTATAGCCTCTAATCATACGGATTTTGCTATAGGGGATCGTGTGATGGGCATGATGGGCTGGCAGCAATATTATGTTTCTAGCGGTGCGGGGTTAAATACAGTCTTAGCGCCACTGCCTAATGAAGCTGTTTTATCTGTTTTTGCCCTTCCCGGTTTAACGGCGACTCAAGGATTGTTTAATATTGGAAAGCCCAAAGCCGGTGAAACTTTAGTGGTAACTGGTGCGGCAGGCTCTGTAGGTTCTATTGTAGGCCAGTTAGCTAAAGCAGAGGGGTTAACGGTCATTGGGGTAGTCGGCAATGATGAGAAAGCCGAATGGATTGTTAATGAACTAGATTTTGATGGCGCGATTAACTATAAATCAGCTAACCTCGATGAACAGCTTGCCAAACTTGCGCCAAAAGGCGTTGATATATTTTTTGAAAACACCGGCGGTGATATTCAGCCTTTAGTGTTGGAGCGCATGAACGCCCATGGACGTGTTGTGGTCTGCGGTTTAATCGCTGATTACGCCAAAGAGACGCCAACACCAGGGCCTAGTTGGCTAAAAGTGATTAAAAAACGTATCACCATTCAAGGTTTCACGATGCCTGATCATTTTGGTGAAATACCACAGCTTTTAGAGAAACTGACTCCTTATGTGCTTAGTGGTCAAATCAAGCACAGAAGCCATGTACTTGAAGGCCTTGAGAGCGCGATTGATGGTTTGAATCTATTCTATAGTGGTGCCAATAAAGGTAAGTTGATTGTGAAGCTATAAGCTATAAGCTATAAG
>Ga0105354_1002631_pt1 | contig 10629 bp, 11 predicted proteins | sample GOMGulsemesocosm_FD_83658 | JGI IMG/M metagenome (GOLD analysis project Ga0105354, IMG submission 83658) | Methane-oxidizing microbial communities from mesocosms in the Gulf of Mexico - GOM9B Gulf of Mexico | ecosystem: Environmental > Aquatic > Marine > Cold seeps | place: USA: Gulf of America...
CTTCCAGCAATTTTTATTAGTGAATAGTTTGACCGCGTTAGAAAATGTAATGTTACCTGCAGAATTAGCCAACAATGCCAATGCAAAAGCCGAAGCTGAAGCGTTATTGGCACAGGTAGGGTTAACCGAGCGCATAAATCATTTTCCTGCTCAGCTTTCTGGTGGTGAGCAACAGCGTGTTGCAATCGCTAGAGCATTTATTAGTAAACCTGATGTGTTATTTGCCGATGAGCCTACCGGAAATTTAGACAAAAAAACCTCAAACCATATTACCGATTTGCTCTTTGATCTAAATAAGCAGCATGGCACTACATTAGTACTGGTTACCCATGATTTAGGTTTAGCAAAGCGTTGTCAACGTAGCGTAGAAATGCAAGATGGCCATTTAGTCGATGCAACGAGTACACAAAGTGCAACCATTGGCGCTATTGCAAACAGTGAAGGAAATGACGGCAACCAAAATAACAGTAGCCAAGATGATAATTATTCAGACGAGCCAGCAACGGTATGAGTACCGTGATCCCAAATTGGGCAAAGCAGTCGTTACGCCTGTTTATGCATGAATTAAAACGAGGTGAACTTACTATTATTGCGTTGGCAATAATTTTAGGGGTTGCCAGTGTATTTTCCTTAGCAGGTTTTTCTGGTCAAATAAAACAAGCCTTGATCAATGAAAGTACCAGCTTTATTGCTGCAGATAGAATTTTACAAAGCAGTCGCGCGTTAACCAACTCTGCGGACAAAAGCGTAAACCTGCAGAGCATTGCCAAACAAAGTGAACAATTGGCCATTAGCCAAGCGCAACAAGCGTTAATGTCATCAATGGCTTTTGCCGGAGATAATATGCAGCTAGTTGAATTAGTTGCGGTGTCTGCAGGCTATCCCCTAAGAGGTGAGCTATTGATCAGTAATGATAGCCAACTCTCCAACACCGATGCGGTGAGTGCCCCTGATGCTGGTACTGTTTATGTTGAACCGAAATTACTGACATTATTAGATATAGGTATTGGCGACACTATTGACATCGGCAATATTTCGTTAACCGTTGCCTCAATTGCCATTCAAGTACCAGACGCGTCATTTAGCGTTTTTACTTCTGGCGTTAAAGTGATTCTCAATTTAGCTGATCTTGAGCAAACAGGCTTAATTCAGCCGGGTAGTCGAGTAACCTACAAATACTTATTTGCCGGAGATGTAAACAGTCTCGAAGCATTAGATGATTGGATCAAACCACACATTAATGATGCACAGCGTTGGTATGATATTCAATCTCAACAATCGCCACTGGCGAATGCCTTAAATCGCGCCGAAAAATATCTTTCTCTGGCAAGTTTACTAGGAATCATTTTAGCTGCTGTTGCTGTTGCCGTTGCCAGTAGACGCTATGCACAAAAACATGAAAGTAGTGTTGCGGTATATAAAGCCATGGGCGCTTCTTTAATTTATATTAGCAAACTCTACGTACTACATTGGTTTTGTTTAAGCGTATTAAGTATTGCCATAGGTTTATTGATAGGGTTTACGCTGGCACAAATAGGACTGTTTGCTATTCAAGACTATTTACCTACCTATGCGAGCCAAGCGCTTAATGGCGGAAGTAGTAATGCTAATCATAATAACGTTACCTTAATTCCTTTAGGGTATTTTCCGCTATTTATGGCAGTATTGACCGGGTTAGTGTGTGCAATCGCTTTTGCGTTAACGCCATTAAAACAATTAATTGCCACATCGCCTTTAGCCACGTTAAGAGGTGAACAAAAACCAACACAAGCCTTGCCAATGTTAAGTCGACTTGCGCAAGCATTGCCACCGATTTTAGCGTTATTTTTGTTGTTAGTACTGTTTAGTCAAAGTGTGGTGTTAAGTGCTAGTTTACTGCTGGCGGGTATTTTAGTCTCAGCACTATTACTGGTAATCGCGCGAGTATTAGTTAATTTAAGCCGTGCTGTTGGCACTAAATCAGGTGCTGCTTGGCATTTAGCTATGGCCAACTTACAGCGAAGAGCTGCAGCAAATAGTATTCAGTTAGTGAGTTTTACCATTGCGATAAAGCTATTACTCATGATTGTTGTGATTAAAAGTGCGCTGTTAAGTGAGTGGCAAGCGCAGTTACCCGAAAAAGCACCGAACTTATTCTTAGTTAATATTGCCAATGAACATGCTAGTGAAGTCGAAGATTTTATACAGAGTAACGATCTCGCCTCTAGTGATTTATATGCAGTGATTCGCGGGCGGTTAGCGGCGATTAATGATGACAAATTAACTAAAAAAGCCAGTAAAGAAGATGTTGACGCTCAAGATAATGGTCGCCAAGGTATTGGCCGAGAGCTTAATTTAACTTGGCGTGAACTCATTCCCAATGAAAATACCATCACTGAAGGTCAATGGTGGCAGCCAGAGTCAACCTCAGCACAAGTTTCAGTTGAAGAAAGCCTTGCCAATCGCTTACAAATAAAACTCGGTGATCAACTTACCTTCCAACTCGGCAGTGATACCATAACAGTGCCGGTCACCTCTATTCGGTCGGTTAATTGGCAGTCATTACAGCCTAACTTCTACATGATTTTTAGTCCTTCGGTATTATCTGAATTTCCTGCAAGTTTTATTGCTTCAGTTTATGCACCAAAAGATAAGAAACAAGCCTTAAATAAATTTCTGCTAAATTACCCAACCATTAGTTTAATTGATATTGACTCAATGATTGAACAATTAAGAAAAGTGATTGACCAAGTATCGAAAGCGGTTGAGTTTATTTTAGTGCTAGTGGTGTTTGCGGGCTGCTTAGTGTTGGTAGCACAAGTACAAGCAAGTATGGAAGAACGTGAACGAGAAATTGCCATACTGCGTACCATAGGCGCTAAAGGTTCATTATTACGTAATAGTGTCTTATTTGAATTTGTTGCATTAGGCGCTATTGCAGGCTTAATGGCAAGTATGGCGATGGAGCTATCCGTATTCTTACTACAACATTATATTTTTGATATGCAAACGAGTTTTCATTTTGAGTTTTGGTTATTAGGGATATGTTTAGGGGCTGCTTTTGTCGGCGTTGTGGGTTTATTGTCATGTTGGCGCTTATTAAATTTACCTAGCGTTACTTTAATACGTCGAACTATGTAATTATAAACACATTACTGTATATTGGCAGTGCAATAACTAGAAAAAAAAATAAACCAAGGATTTATAGATTATGGGTGCGTTAACTAACTCCAGTAGTGTCGTCAAAATTTTTATCACTATTGCTGCCGTTTTTATTATATTTGCCGGAATTAAAACCGCAGCAAATATTTTAGTACCTTTTTTACTGTCGGTATTTATTGCCATTATTTGTAATCCCATCATTACCAAGGCAAGTAAACACAATATTCCCAAAGCTATTTCGGTTATTTTAGTGATTGCAATCTTTGTAAGTTTGGCGTTGTCTATCGCCGGATTAGTGGGGCAATCACTTAATGAGTTATCTCAACTTATTCCTCAATATCGTCAGCAACTACAATCGGAATTTGTTTGGTTAACGTCTTTCTTAGCCGATTATAATATCCAAGTATCATCAGCAATTTTACTCGAATATTTTGATCCAGCGATTGCCATGGGTATGGCGGCTAATGTGCTTAGTGGTTTTGGCTCAGTAATGGCAAATTTGTTTTTGATCATCCTTACCGTGATTTTCATGTTGTTTGAAGCGTCATCATTTCCACTGAAATTACATCTGATGATGGATGATCCACAAATGCGCTTAAAGCAAATAGAACGTTTTTTAGCGTCGGTGAATAATTATATTGCTATTAAAACCATGGTAAGTCTCGCCACAGGGTTTGTGGTTTCAACTATGTTGTGGGCATTCGGCTTAGATTTCTATTTATTGTGGGGCGTATTAGCTTTCTTACTCAATTATATCCCTAATATTGGCTCTATTATTGCTGCAGTGCCCGCGGTAACATTAGCAATGTTGCAATTAGGCATAGGAGAAGCTGGCTTTATCGGTTTGGGCTATATCACTATTAATATGGTCATGGGCAATATCATCGAGCCAAGGTACTTAGGAAAAGGGTTAGGATTATCAACCTTGGTAGTCTTTTTATCGTTGATTTTTTGGGGGTGGTTATTAGGCACCGTTGGCATGCTGCTGAGTGTACCGTTAACCATGATAGTAAAAATTGGTTTTGAAAACTCGCCAGAAGGAAAATGGCTAGCAATACTTCTGAGCGATGAAGCCGAAGTTGAACAATCGATAACGCTATAACACCTTTGAAAAGTGCTTGTGAATCATACCATTAAGGGACTTCACTTAATTCTTTGATACGCGACTGGCTGAGTAAAATATAACAGGTTTTATAGGCAATATTAGCGCCTTTATTCGGCGATGTTGCTAAGTACTGCCATCGACAATCGTTATCCCTAAAGGTGACAAAATCTCGTTGGGCTCGTTTAAACATTTTTAATGCCGAATATCGCCCATTTATCAGTGCTTTTTCTTCAAGATTAAAAGTATGATTATTAACCCACGTTTGCAATTCACGATCGGTGAGTCTTTTTACATCATCTAAACAGATAGACACTTCGGCCATAGCGAATTGCTTTTGCTGGCAGTCAGTTAGTGATTTAGCGCCATAAACGGGCAGTATCAACACCAACTGGCTTATTAGCAAACAGCTAACCGACACGAGTTTAGTTATCATAGAAATATTAATAAGTTAACCTTTATCTAGTGACTAAGCGTTCATTATTTATAAGCTTAGATGAAAAAAGAACAATTTAAAAACCTTAGCATTCAATTTTCATTAGTGATGGTATCAATGTAATTAATAGTGTTCAGCTATTGGAAAGTACATTATTTAAGCGGGTAGCACCTTTTTATAAGGTTTAACCGTAACGCGCTTATAAACCCCTGCATCAATGTAAGGATCGGCATCAGCCCATGCTTGCGCCTCAACTAACGTATTAAATTCAGCAATAATTAATGAGCCCGTAAAACCGGCTTCACCAGGATCATTGCTATCAATGGCCGGACAAGGCCCTGCCATTAATAATTTACCTTGGCGTTGTAATTCACTCAAACGAGCAAGATGTAGCGCTCTTACCGATAAACGTTTAGACAGGCTATTATCATGATCTACACTGTAAATTAGGTATAACATAATGCGGGTTACTTCCTAAGTATTGACGTTACTTATTTTTATCAGCGCGCGAGTCACTGATAACACTACTGCTAATTTCAATACTATCCTCAATGACCTCAGTGACTTCTTCATCGTCTTTAGGCAGATATTTATACAGTGAAAAAATTGAAGCAATAGCGAACGTAAGAGTAAGACCCGTTAAGCCAAAAACTTTAAAGTTAACCCACGTATCTAAGTCAAAATTAAACGCTATATATAAATTAAGCGCGCCACACAAGGCAAAAAATAGTGCCCATGCAAGATTTAGCTTCGCCCAAATAGGCTCAGGTAAAGTTAATGACTCAGACAAAAACTGCTTAATAATATTCTTCTTAAAGACATAATGACTAACCAGCAAAGCTATCGCGAAAAACTCGTTAATAATGGTTACTTTCCACTTAATAAAAGCATCATCATGAAAGAAAATAGTTAAACCACCAAAAACAGCAATCAAGCCGAAAAATATCCAGTTTCTGCTTGGTACTTTTTCTTTTCTAATTAAGTAGTACAAAATTTGTAATGCAGAGGTAACAATTAATGAGCCTGTTGCCCAATATAAGTCGCCAAACTTATAAAATATTAAGAATATTACTAACGGAATATATTCTAAAAAAGCGTGCATGTATTACCTTTAACTGTGGTGTTGAGAGCGTAGATTTATTCTAACGAAACTGCTGATACTTTAACAGAGCCGGACAGTAAATACTTAGACAAAATACGCCATAGAAAGACATTTCTTCGCTTTTATTTAACGAGAAAGTTTTTCACGCTTCACACGCTTAAAATAAAAATTTCTTTTAAGCTTCAATAAATTAAAAAGTGTCTAGCCTTAATTTGACTTATTCAATTTTTATGCTACCTCTAATTGAACGATTTATGACCATATTATTCAGTAATTACAATGACTTTTAAAATATAAATTACATTATATTTCAGTGCTTTATGCGTTTTATGATGTTTATTTTTTTAGTTTCTTGATTTAGAGAGAATCTGACTTATAGTTTAAAATCAAGTAGTAAAGCATTGTGAAAGTCAACGATTGAGCTGTGATTGTTGACATAAATACAAATAAAAACAAGCGAAAAGGATGGCTACATGTTAACGCTTCCCAGCGAACTTACTATTACCCAAGTGAGTGATTATCGAGCTGAAATACAACCCTTAATCGATGAGAATGATTCTATCATTATTGATGATAGTGAATTGATTCGCATTGATACCATTGGTGTGCAGTTTATCTTGGCCGTCGTCACCTATATTTTAGCGCAAGGTAAAACACTCACGTATCAATCTACGTCTACCATCTTACAGCAAAGCATTAAGCAACTTGGTATTAATGATGCCATTTTATTGCAGTATCTACCGAACTAAAAAACAAAGATAAGATTTAGTCTGACTATTTAGAAAAAATATAGGAGAAAACCATGGCAAAAGTATTGGTTGTTGATGATTCTAATTCAATCAGAGACATGGTCAGTTTCACATTAAAGAGTGCTGGCTATCAAACTGTAGAAGCAAAGGATGGACTTGATGGCTTAGCCAAAGCTAAAACGGGTTCATTTGACCTGGTTATTTCTGATGTAAACATGCCAAATATGGATGGCATCACCCTTTGTGGTGAATTAAGGAAACTCCCTAATTTTCAGTTCACGCCAATATTAATGTTAACCACTGAAAGTTCTACTGATATGAAAATGAGAGGAAAATCAGCAGGGGCAACGGGGTGGTTAGTAAAACCTTTCAACCCAGAAAAACTACTAGCAACCATTAAAAGGGTTGTTCGTTAAGTTGCTTGCTATATATATTTTTAAGGTAATCCTATGAGTGTTGATTTATCACAGTTTATTCCCAGTTTTTTAGAAGAAAGTTTTGAAGGTTTAGAGCTGATGGAAGCTAGCCTACTTAATTTAGAGGCTGGTGATCATGAAACTATCCACTCTATCTTTAGAGCGGCGCATTCGATTAAAGGTGGCGCGGGTACTTTTGGTTTTGACTCCGTCACCGAGTTCACTCATTTAGTTGAAACCTTGCTTGATGAAATGCGCGATGGTCGCCGTGAAGTAGATCCTAAAGATGTCGAAATATTATTAAACTCTGTCGACTGTATGCGTATTTTGATCGAAGCAGCGCGCGATAAAGCCGATTACGATAAAGATAAAGTCACGGAAAATACCCATCAATTAGAAGAGACCTTAGCGAATGTTCTCAGTGGTGAAGTCACTGCAGATATACAAGACCCAGATGACGCGCAAAATAGCTCCAAGAAAACCTATCATATTATCTTTATTCCTAATCACGATTTAGCTAAACCAGGTAACGACCCGTTATTTTTGTTTGGTGCACTGGCTGATCTCGGTGAACTAACCACCGAAGCGTTAACTAAAGAACTACCGGCACTGAGTGATATTTGTCCGCAAGAGCTTTATCTTAGCTGGCACCTTACTTTAATTTCAGACTCAAGCCTTGAAGAGGTTAAAGAAATATTTGAATGGGTTGAAGATGAATGTGAATTAACCATCACCCAATCTGAAGCAAGTAACATAGTCGCTGAACCAGAAATTGAAACTACTGCCGCTCCAAGTGAAGAAAATACCGAAATTGTCACAGAAAAACCAGTAGAAATAGAAGAGGCAAATACCCCGCCAGTAAAAGAACAATTACCTGAAGTGGCTAAAGAACAAATTAAGTCAAAAACCAAGGGCAAAGGAGATGTTGGCTCAATTCGAGTTGGCGTTGATAAAGTGGACAACTTAATTAATCTAGTGGGGGAATTAGTCATTACCCAGTCAATGTTGTCTGAATTAGGCAGTGACTTTCAAATGGATAAAATAGATCGCCTTAACAGTGGTCTTGAGCAGCTATTACAAAACACTAAAGAATTACAAGAAAGTGTCATGCGTATTCGCATGCTACCCATAAGTTTCGCCTTTAATCGTTTTCCACGCTTGGTACATGATCTCGCGAACAAAACCGGTAAAGCAATGGAACTAATCATTAAAGGTGAGCAAACCGAATTAGACAAAACCGTGATGGAGCAAATTGGTGATCCATTAGTGCACTTAGTTCGAAATGCGGCCGACCACGGCATTGAAAATGCTGATGTTAGGGTTGCAAATGGCAAACCGGAAATGGGCACTATTTCCCTTGATGCATATCATCAAGGGGGCAATATTGTTATTGAAATATCGGATGATGGTGCGGGTATCAATCGTGACAAAGTATTTTCTAAAGCGGTAGAAAAAGGAATTATTGACCCGAATTCGACCTTAACCGACCCGCAAGTATTTGATTTACTTTTTGAACCCGGATTTTCTACCGCCGATGAAGTCACTGATATCTCTGGGCGCGGTGTCGGCATGGATGTGGTTAAACGTAATATTCAAGCGTTAGGGGGCCGAATCCAAGTTGAATCAACGATGGGAGAAGGTAGTTGTTTTAAAGTGAATTTACCCTTAACGCTGGCAATTCTCGATGGACAATTGGTTAAAGTCGGCTCTGAAACTTATATCATCCCGTTAATATCCATTGTTGAATCATTACAGGTTGATGATGGGCTGGTCAACCGTGTTTCCGGCGATATGGCCTTATACCGATTAAGAGATGAAAATGTCCCTATATTACCGGTATATCAATTGTTTGGATTATCCACTGAACACACCAAAATAAACAACGCGTTACTGGTTGTTGTTGAAGCTGACGGTCAAAAGGTTGGCTTGATGGTTGATCATCTACTGGCCCAGCAACAAGTAGTCATAAAAAGTTTAAAAGAGAACTACCAGCAAGTTATCGGTATTTCGGGAGCTACTATTTTAGGTGATGGCTCTGTTGCCATGATTTTAGATATTCCGGGCATGATTCAAATGGCAATGGGACATGCACAACAGAAACGCCATCTATCACATCATCATGATACCGAGCAGCCCACAAACGGCATCAAGGAATTGCACTAATGGATATTCAAGATCTGGCTACCGACATTCCATCGCAAGGTGAACATACCGTTGAAGGTATCGATTTTATCACCAGTGGAGAGCAGTATTTAACCTTTCTATTAGCACAAGAGCAGTATGCCGTCGATATTTTGTGTGTTGAAGAAATCAGAAGTTGGGAGCAACCAACAAAGATCCCTAATTCGCCAGGCTATATCAAAGGGGTCATCAACATGCGCGGGGTTATTGTCCCCATTGTTGATTTAAGACTTAAATTTAGTATTGGTGAAGCCAGTTATCACGATACTACAGTAGTAATTGTTTTAACGTATCAAACCGATGAGTCGTCGAGAACCATTGGCTTTGTGGTCGACGCCGTATCGGATGTTCTGAATGTGGAGGCAACCGAAATACTGAGCTCACCAGCGTTTGGTGGCAGTATTCAGCCTCACTTTATCGAAGGGTTAATTAATGTCGGTAAAAACGTGGTTACCTTACTTCATGTAGAAAGCTTACAGCAAGTAGAAAAACACGCTACCAATAGTTAATTACGAGTATTTAGTCACAAATAAATGGAATAAGGCTAGGGGGCGAACATGGGTGACAGCGAACAAGAATACCTTACTTTTATCTTACAGGGGGAAGAGTATGGCGTTGATATTCTCTGCGTACAAGAGATCCGTGTTTGGAGCTCAGTAACCGAGTTACCCAACAAGCCTTCCTATATCAAAGGCGTTATTAATTTGCGTGGGGTGATTATCCCTATTATTGATTTACGCCAACGTTTTGAAAAAGAGCCACTCGATTACAACGAACAAACCGTCACCATTATTTTAAAGCACCAAACCAATGAGCGTTCTATGGTGGTTGGGATTGTCGTTGATGCCGTATCAGAGGTGTATAAATTTAATGAAAATACCATCCGAAAAGCGCCAACGTTTGGTAGCCAAATAGATGGTTGTTTCTTAAAAGGACTGGCCAGTGTCGATGAAAAGCTAATTATTTTATTAGATAGCGCCGCTTTACTCAGTGAAGATGAACTTTACTGTGTTTAAAACATTTTACTAAGAGAGCAGGAAAGAACATGACGCCGAAACAAATAAGTTTAGTACAGGAAAGTTGGCAAAAAGTATTACCAATAGCGCCTCAAGCCGCAGCAATATTTTATGACACATTATTTGAGATGGACCCTGCATTAACAGGGCTATTTCCAAATGATATGGTCGAGCAAGGTAAAAAATTAATGACCATGCTTGATACGGCGGTGAAGTTACTGAATGAGCCAGACAAGCTGATCCCCGCGGTACAAAAACTCGGCGAGCGGCATGTGTCCTATGGCGTAAAAGCGGAGCACTACGATACGGTAGGCGCTGCTTTACTCAAAACATTAGCAACTGGTTTAGGTAAAGAGTTTACCGCCCCCATTAAAAAGCTTGGACAGAAGTCTATCAAACCCTCGCCACTACCATGATTGACGCAGCGGATGCTGCCAATAAAAATTTAGCCGAAGGAGCACCCATGGACATGAATACTAAACAGAC
>Ga0105354_1002634_pt1 | contig 10627 bp, 6 predicted proteins | sample GOMGulsemesocosm_FD_83658 | JGI IMG/M metagenome (GOLD analysis project Ga0105354, IMG submission 83658) | Methane-oxidizing microbial communities from mesocosms in the Gulf of Mexico - GOM9B Gulf of Mexico | ecosystem: Environmental > Aquatic > Marine > Cold seeps | place: USA: Gulf of America...
GTTGGATTCCTATCCATACGAATTGGAAACAACTGTAGAGTCATTAAACTATGCACTTTCATATGATGCTAAAAATACAACAGCGTTATGCTTAATGGGACGTCTTCATGCTGAAATACTAAGCGATTATGAAACTGCTAAGGATTATTTTCAACAAGCATTGGCAGAAAACATTCATGCTGTTGAGGTATATATACATTACGCTTCGGTATTACTGTGCAATGAAGATTATAAAGAAGCAAAAAAAATACTGGATTATGCATTAACAATTAAAGGCTCGGATAAAGCAGTATTGTACGCTATGAAAGCCATTATGTATGAACATTTAAGGGAATACAAAAAAGCATTAAAGTGTTTGAAGAAAGCAAAAGTTAATGCCTATAATAATTGTTATACGGAAGGGATAAAAAGTGAAGTAGCCCGTATTAAAGATAAGATACCAAAGAAAAAGAAGAAGAAAAAGGCATCTAAGAAAAAATCAAAATCGGCTTCTAAAAGTAAAAAGAAGAAAAATAAAAAGAAGTGATTATTGATTTTAAAGTTTATTGAAAACGATGGTCAGTCTGATCTTTTCGAAGACGATTTAATATTTGGATAATAAAAACTTCGATAGCTTAGTTTGACAACCTAATTTTAGAATTTATTTTAAACGATATCAGTATCTTCTTTTGACTATATAAAGGAATAGTGAGCGAAAAAACGAAATTGCTAATCGAAGATTTTAGCATGTAGTTTTGAAAGCGAAAGTTGCGAAGCAATTCCCTAGATATAAACTTGACTTTTTGGTTCGTTTTTTATCAAGACAAAATGAACTGAAGACTCCTTGATGGTTATTAAGATAAATAAAGAAGGAACCCTCACCACCCAATCAAGTTGAGGGTAAACTTAATCCTCTCCCTCAAGGGAGAGGAGACACAAAGAGTATAAAACAAAACAATATGAAAACAACAGATAAAATTATAATAATAGACCTTGAGGCAACGTGCTGGAAAGGCTCTGTTCCACAGGGACAAGTAAATGAAATAATAGAAATAGGAATTTGTGTATTAGATACAAAAACAGGAGTGATTTCAAAGAATGAAGGAATTTTAATAAAACCTGAACGTTCAACAGTGAGTCCATTTTGTACTGAGTTAACCACAATTACTCAAGAATTGTTAGATCAAGAAGGAATTAGTTTTGAACAGGCATGTAATGAGTTGCGTATACAGTACAATAGTTATCAGTACAGATGGGCAAGTTATGGTGCATACGATTTAAATATGTTAAAACAACAATGTAAGTTCAGAGGGTTGGATTATCCAATGGCTGAAAACCATATTAATGTAAAAACACTATTTACAGAGGTAAAAGGCCTGAGACGAAAAGTAGGGATGAAAGGTGCTTTAGGAATATTAGAAATTCCGTTAGAAGGGACACATCATAGAGGTGTTGATGACGCTAATAACATTGCTAAAATTTTGGACTGGTGTTTAACTTCGTTAACTGAAACTGAAAGCCCTCGCTTAACTAAGGAAGAACAATTTTCACAATGATAACAAATAGTTGAGGATTAAAACAAAAGGCAATTATTTTGGTTGCCTTTTTGTTAAAAATATACTCGTATTTAGTACTTTAGCGTAACAAACTAACTATGTTTTGAAATACATTTCTATAATAGATAGTCTAGATATTGATTTAGACGCTATTACTAATTTAAATGAGCAGAAAATTATTCGGTTGCAAAAGCAATTGAAGGCAAATGCCATACTGAATAATGAAAATAATATAGGCGATTTATCCGCTTTAATTAACCAGTTAAGAGATGATGATTTAAGACAACATCATATATTTATTGAAAATCATCAATGGTTAAAAAAACTACTACAAGGATCTTTTGAGAGTATAACTTATAAAGATATTACTATCAATAAAGAAGAGGGAAGTGAATTTGATAGCTTAAAAATATTCTTGGAGCCTTTTTTACTAACTCAATTAAAACCTTTTTTTAAAATAACTTTAGAGGAAGAGAAATATTATTTGTTTAATAATATTGTTTCTCAACAAGACATATATTCTGAAACCATATTACAGTTAATAAGTAATTATATTAGGTCAAGGTTTGTTTATGCTACGGCATATATTAACGAAGAACATTATAAAACTAAAACATCTCCTGTAAAATACATTTTGCACTATCAATTTATAAATAGTGTTAACCAATATTCTAATTCACTAGAAGATGAAATAAAGGAATTAAACACTGCGGTAATAGATGTTTATAATCAATACAGACATAAAATTTCAAACCCCTATTTACAATTTTCGGCTAAAGCAATGGTGGCTTTTGGAAAATTAAAAATGGATAATGTTTTTTTACAAGATTTATTAGCAGAAAATGCAGCAATTGCACGCCAGGTAGTATACATAGAAAAAGAGGAAAAGGATTATATAAAGCATGAAGAAGAAGTTTATGTAGAAGATGAAGAAGAAGAGGTTTCCAAAGGAAAAGATGTAGAGGATAGTAACACTTCGTGGAAAGCAATTATATGGATTATTGTTATACTCTTAAAAGTAGTTTTTGTTGTCAGTAAATGTTCGAATAATAGCCCAAGTAATTATGAGCCTGAATCAATAGAACATCAACAATTTATTGAACAATTTAAACCCCTGAAAAAGACTCCTCCGGAAATTGTTCCAGCAAATGAAGTCAACGATCGATATCGCGAATTAATTGAAAAACAGAAAAACAACTCCACGGAAGTTATTGTAGAAGATAAAGCCATCGAGAAAAAAGAGGTGTCTAGTACAAATAAAAGTGTTGATGAAATTCAGGAGGGAAGTGATGGTTTTGCAAACTTAAAATCTTATTCAAAGAGATTAAAATCAGAAAATCACATTCGTTTTTTATATCAATTAAAAAGGAAAACCGAAAAAAGAGTTAACGATAGTCTTTCTAAAACAGTTAAAATTAGACCGTTTACTAATCCGTATACCAAAACATTTAATGAAACTACACCGTACGCTAAAAACCTAAAAAAACAATATACACTCGTAAGAAATAAAAGTAAGCAAGATTTAATTATTTTTAAGCTTATAAAAGGTATTGATGAGGCTATTTATATACCTAAAAACAAAAGAGTTTATCTCGATATAAAAGTAGGTGATTCATTGGTTTTTTACACTGGAAAAGAGTTTGCCGTTACTCGATTTTCTCATTTCAAAAGGGAGGTGAATATTTCGAAAATGTATGTAGTTACTCAAAATGATTTGGCAAAAAATAGTGAAATAAGAATCAATCCGTTTTACGATAAAGTGTATGGCAAAACCTCAATAATTACTGGCGACAAATCTAATGGAGTTATCCGTTTGTCAGATATTAAGTTTACAAATCTATCTTTTAAGAAAAAGGATATAAATGTGCTATATACAAGGTATTATAAAGAACAAAGAGAGAAACGTAAACGAAAATAAAGTAACGTTCGATTTTAGGGCTGTTTGTAAATAGTCTAGCCCCTTATATGTTCGGGGTACAATGTTATAATAAAAATTAAATAAAAATTTGAAGTATATTTCCTTAGTTGATAGTTTAGGTATTGATTTAGAAACACTTTCTAATTTAGATAGCCAAAAAATTATTCGATTGCAAAAGCAATTGAAGGCAAAAGCTATTTTAAATAATGAAAAAAACATTGGAGATTTAGTAATACTCTTTGAACAATTAAAAAATGATGAGGTGCGAAAGCATCATGTTTTTATTGAAGAACATCCGTGGCTCAAACAGTTACTTTTGGGCAGTTTTAGAGTTATTTTGCCAGAAGATATTTTTATTGATAAACATAAAATAAAGGATGTAAATAGCCTAAAATCCTTTTTAGAGCCATTTCTATTAGTGCAACTAAAGCTTCTTTTTAAGGAAGCGTATGATTACAATAAATTTAGTTTGTTTTATACGGTTATCTCTAAGCAGGGTATATATACGGAGGAAGTACTACAGTTGATTACTAATTGTATTAAGTCAAAATTAATTTATGCTATTGGGTATATTGATGATGGGCATATTTATAAAGCATTATTCCCTGTTGCTTTTATAAAGAAAAATGATTTTATTAAAAGTGTTAATGTTTTTTCGGATGCACTTTACGATGAAATTTCTGAATTGAATTCAACTGTTATTGATACTTATAATAAGCATAGAGAAGACACTACAAATGAATATTTTCTGTTTATGGCAAATACCATGTATGCCTTTGGAAATTTAAGAGTTTCTGATGTTATGTTACAGAATGTATTTACTGAGAATGCTGCCATTACGGAAGAGTATACTGGTGGGTATTCTAAAATAGGTTTAGGTATTGTAGCTTGTTTTTTTATTTTTGCATTTGGAATGCTATTTTTTACTACTACAGGTACTAAATCGAGTAATTTAAAGTATGATTCTTTTGATGAAATAGCGCATTTTCACAAAGAAAACGCTTCTATCTCGAAAATAAATCAGCTTGATATTAAAAGTAAAAGTTCCTACTTAAATAAATATGGAGTAAGTCAATGGCCTTATAGTAATCCATATCCTACTATTTTTAAAGAGTTTAATTTGCCAGAAGTTTCATCAGAAATAAGCAATGATTATACGAGTATTAAAAATCAAACAAATAAAAACCTTATTATTTTTAAATTAAATGAGGAAAATGATCAGGCTATTTATATCCCAAAGAATGTAAGTGTTGTTTTACCGTTAGCAGAAAAAGATACCTTAGTTTTTTATTCAGGAATTGATTTTGGTAAAACAACGGAACCATATCTTTCAACTACTTTTTCTAAAAAGGCGTATGTTTCAAGTTTTTACATACTTGACAGTTTAGCTGTAAATAAACCGCATCAAATAACAGTTTACCCTGAAATTAAAGAAAAAATGGCTTCTAATAAAGGGAAAATTATTAGAAGCCATGATTTAATAAAATTAACTAATTTATTTTATACAAAAGAGGCGAAGGAGTCTATTATACGCTAAAACAAATTAATATGTTTTAGCGTACAAACAATTTAGCTCAAGCCTGTTTTAGTATCGTCTGAAAACATTTTTTTCTTTTCTTTTTCTGTGTCTGGTAATAATGAAAATAGATTATAAACAATATAGCGTAAGGCTTTGTAATCCTGTTTACCTAAAGCAGTATCTCCATCCTCAAATAGTTGATTCGCTTTTCTACTATTAGAAAAGTTGTCATATGATTTAAGACTAAAAAAGTATCCGACAAAATTTTCATCGCTAGATTGAATTACAGAATTATATAATTGATCCAGTTCTTTAGTTTTAGCTCTTATTAAAAATTTATTTCCAGAATTTATAACTTCTTTTTCATTTTGTATAATCCTCTCATATTTTGAAACATAATGCTTGTTTTCTTCTTTTTCTAGATGAAAACTCAAGTAATCTTTAGAGTCATTATATTCTTCTATTTCAAAGCTTATTTTCTTATTTCTTGTCAGCGAATCAAAATCTTGAATTAACTTTCTTTTGCTATCGTCCAATTGATACTTTTCATCAGAAACATCATTATCATCTAATAACGTTGATTGTATTTGAATTTCAATTAGTCCAATTCTTATTTTTTCCAACTGATTAGAAAACTCAAAATTTTCTAAGGAATTAGTTTCCTTAATAGCTTCTTCAACCTCTGCAAGAATTGAATTTATTTCTACATTAATTTTACTAATACTGATAGCTCTTTCTGATTCACTAAAGGTATTTTCAACTTCCTGTTCAGACGATTGTAAATAAACATTTACTTTTAAATCTCTTGATTCAGTTAAGGCTAAGTCTATTTCAATATCAGTTCCTTTTATTAAATCTTCTTCCAAATCTTTTCCAGAAATTTCAATAAAGCCAATACTCAAACCAGAGCTTGGTAAGCCATTTGAACTACCTTCAATGATATTAATTATCAAGTTAGCATCGGTGTTTTTGATAATTGTTTTTGAAGCAGTTTTGTATATTTTTTTTTGTAAAGGCAAAATGTTTCCTTTTGAAAAAACTTTTTCTAATCGAGTAGTCGAAGCGTCTAAATCATCTATTTCCATACAGATATCATTAGGCAAAGGTTGTCCTAAAACATTATAACTTCCTTGATTGATAGCTATGGTATCGATACTTTGTAATACATTTAAATCAGTATCTAACAATTGTATTTTAAAGCTGTTTAATTGGCCTTTTAGTAAAGGTACAAATTCAGAAAACCCGCTGTTTTGTAATGTTTTAATTCCAGAGTCATAGCCTCCATCTGTTCTACTTACTCTATAACTATGAGCTTCGCCAGTAATTATTTTAGCAGTAATTAATTCTTCAAGATCTCTAGTGTTTTGTTCGTAAAATATTTTACAATCAATTTTTTCTGTTTGTTGCTCAGTTTCTAAGTTATTTCCAATCGAATCATCTTTTGGCTCAATATAATTGGATGGTTTAGATCCAGCATAATAAGCGGCACCTTCTACTACTGCTGCGGTTGGGTTTATACTATCGTCAACTAATACGCCTATTTCTGTGGCTATTTTTTGTTTTATTAACGGTACGTATGTACTACCACCAATTAAAATTATGCGGTCAATATCAGCAGCGGTTAATTGATTTTTAGAAATCACTTTTTTTATAAAATCAATTGTTTTATTTACTTGCGACAAAATGATATGTTCAAATTGTGCTCTTGTAATTACAATACTTTCATAAATATTTTCGTCATTAATATCTATGTCTAATTCTATTTCCGTTTCCGGATAATGAGAAAGTTCTTTTTTTGCTTCTTCTGCTTTTTTTAATAACTCAAAATATAAGCCTTTATAGTCACTAGATTTTAATTTTATATCCTTCCATAGTCCTTGAACCCCAATTTTATTTTCTATAAAAGGGATTAATAGTTTCTCAATAATTAAATTGTCAAAATCAGCTCCTCCAAGAAAATTATCACCTTCATTATCAAGTACCTTTAGCTCTCTATCGTCTACCTCTACTAAAGCAACATCAAATGTCCCTCCGCCAAAATCATAGACAATCCATTTTTTAGGTTCATCTATTTTTAAATCTGATTTATTAGCAAATGCTAAGCACGCGGCTATGGGTTCTTGAAGTAAAACAACTTCCTTAAAACCTGCCATATAGCCTGCTTTTTTTGTAGCGTTTGACTGTATGGTGTCAAATGATGCAGGTATGGTTATTACAACAGAATTTAACGCTTCGTTTGGTTGTATAAAGTTTTTTAACTCTTTTAAAATTAGTGAAGAAAGCGCTATTGGTGATGTTTCTTTTTCTAGAGCAGGAATAAAATAGGTTTCTTGCGATCCCATTTTACGCTTAAATAACATACAAACATTTTGCGCATCTTTTTCTAAATAATCATAAGCTTTATCTCCAATAAGTGTTCTGTTTGCTCTAAAAGCCACACATGATGGTAAAGTTTGTTTTAGACCAAGAGGGTTGTTAAATAGGGTAACTCCTGTATTGTTATATTTTGCTATTAAGCTATTTGTTGTGCCTAAATCTATGGCGTAATTTATAGTTTTCATCACTAATTATTCTACTATTACTATTCCTTTTTGAATTAAAACTCTCTCCCCATCAGTTTTATAAATAATAGGTTTTAAAACTTTAACAATTTTCATTTTATCTGAAATATCGCCAGAAACACTCGCTTCAACATCGGTCATTCCTGTGGTGTATTTCTGACCTATAGGATTTATAATATGATACCCTAAATCATTTAATTCGCGATAAATTCGATCGATGTTTCTGTTAAATATTTCTGTATTTTCTTTAATACTTTTTAGTTGTATTGAAAATATTTGGTTAATTACTTCGTTCACTTTTTTAATTTTTTAGCAGCTGTAAGATACAATTTATATGGTCACAAAAAACAACATTAGCAAGGAGGTGATTATAATTTTGTATGTATCCTATGTATAATTTTTTGTATATGATTATTTCAATTAAAAAATTCTCGAACTATAGATTTTGAAGAATATAAATAAAAGTGAATTTATTACCAGTAGAATTCTTTAAATTTTATTGGAAGTCAATAATTTTCAAGAACAAACCTAGGCTCATTATATTTTCATGTTGACTTTTTTTTAGAGTAAAATTAATTTCAGTAGGATATTATCTTAGGGTATATCATCTGTTTTTCCGTATACTAATTGGAATATAGTGCTTTGTATGGTTTTATAAAGACTCTAAATAGAGGTTCCTATTTGCATAATAGTATTAAATTATCTCATATTTGCAGTATAGCATGAATAAAAATAGAATATATATAGCACCAAAATCGCTGTTTAATCAGTGTGATTATCGTCAGGTAAGTGGATTACCTACACGAGAAGGGGCGTTTTGTGTCTATTTTTATAACAGTTGATAGTGTAAAAACTATAAAAGCATATAAGAATTACAAGCGTCCAAGAAATTGGACGCTTTTTTTATGAATTTTTTTGAGTATGATTATAAAATAACCTAAGAAATAGAACAGTAGTATTTGGAACCTAAGCAGAAGAGAGACAATCAGTTGCATATTATCCAGTTATCGGTTGAAAAACGGACAGGAATCTCTATGTTTAAAAACAAAGGTAACCATCTAGTAGTTAGTAAATTAAACATTATTTTTTCTTGTGTAATCTAAAAATAGGTTTCATCTTTGCACCGTAGTTAAACAACAAGTATATATATGTTTACTACCTATATAAAAGACAAATTTTAAAAATATAAATATGATACGTTTTAATTCACATCCATTTTCAAGCCCCCTTTTTCAGGGTCGTCTGGATTATTGTCCGGAAATAAATAGAAGCGTCTGTAGTACTATACAACGAAGGAATATATAGTTATATATCCTCGTAAATTACTTAAAGGCGCCTATGTAGGCGCCTTTTTTATGCGCTGTAATCAGAGTTTTATAATAAAAATAAAGTTGATAAAATAAATAAGACAAGGTGGCTGAAAGGTTAAGGCAACGATCTGCAAAATCGTTTTTTATGAGTTCGATTCTCATCCTTGTCTCAAAAAGGGAGTTCGCCAGAGTTGGAGAGCTGGAGCGGTCTGTAACACCGTTGTTGAAAAACTGAGTAGGTTCGAATCCTATAACTCCCACAATAAAATAAGGTTCTAGAAAGGAACCGTCAGGTTGAATATATATAGTAATGGCAACTATATGAATTTAGAGATGTATTTAACCTGACAACATAGTATCGTAGTTCAATGGCTAGAGCACCCGACTGTCTCTCGGGAAGCTGCGGGTTCGAATCCCGTCGGTACTGCTAACTAATTTACTGGGAAGATAACGATTGGTTGTTTACCCGCTTTGGATGCGGGAGGTTGCAGGTTCGAATCCTGCTTCTCAGACGATGTAATCAAAACCAAGTTTACTTGAGTTTTGATTTGAGCTGAGACATTGCAGGATGACGTAGTCAATCCTGCTTCTCAGACGATGTGACCAAATCAAGTTTACTTGAATTTGGTTTGAGCTGAAGTAATGCAGGAAAGACGAAGTCAGTCCTGCTTCTTAGAAAAAATGGTGTTTTTAGCTTATTTGGTAAAGTGCTAGACTGTGAATCTAGAGAACAGGGTTCAAATGCATAGCATTCACGAATTCCTATAAATAAACTAATAACCACATGAGTTAAGCCCCGAAAACATCCAAAATTACATTTTCAATGAGAAATGTATATTAATAATAGTAAGATGAAAAAACTAAAAACATTATTCAAAAAAGACCCTAACAACTTAGGGAGAGTGATAGCTGAAATGAACCCAGAAAATAAATGGGTTTTTGCACAAAGTATTGCAACACGTAAGTTTGATGGTACTTCTTGCGCTATTATCAACGGAAGCTTGTACAAGCGCTACGACGCAAAGATTAATAAGCTAACGGGAGTTTACAAAAAACCTATTCCAAAAGGTGCTGTAGCTTGCCAGGAGGCTGATATACTTAGTGGGCATCATCCACATTGGGTAAAATGTGAACGTGATAATAATGCAAATCGATACCATTTTGAAGCCTTTGATAGTTTGGAAAATAAATTGGATGGAACCTACGAGCTATGTGGGCCAAAAGTACAAGGGAATCCTGAGAACATAATTGATCATAAACTGATTAAGCATGGAACGGGAATTCTAAATATCACAGATTTTAGTTTTGATTTTTTACAAGATTACTTGTCCGATATCGAAAATGATATTGAGGGAATTGTGTTTCATCATAAAACTACAAATCAAATGTGTAAAATCAGAAAATCTGATTTTGGAATAGACAGAAGAGCTAAAATTATGGCGGAAGTTTTATAGCTCTTGTAAAATAAAATTACTTCAAATAGATATAATATTAAGCTGCGTAAAATGATTACGCAGTACGATAGGATATTTGTAATGTAATTAAAAACTAATAATAAGTTTAAAGGTTTTGTATTCCTTTAAATAGTAAAATATCAAGCTAGTCTTGTTGGGTGTTTCTGTATAGCACTATTGTATAAAGCATTGCAATTTTTGTATGACGACTTTATATTCAACTAGACTTGGAGGTTTTAGATTGTTTACCAAAAAATAATCACACACTGTGGTCATGGGTTCGAATCCCATCCTCATTAAGTTGAGGTAGTTCAGTTAGGTTAGAACAAC
>Ga0105354_1002636_pt1 | contig 10623 bp, 1 predicted proteins | sample GOMGulsemesocosm_FD_83658 | JGI IMG/M metagenome (GOLD analysis project Ga0105354, IMG submission 83658) | Methane-oxidizing microbial communities from mesocosms in the Gulf of Mexico - GOM9B Gulf of Mexico | ecosystem: Environmental > Aquatic > Marine > Cold seeps | place: USA: Gulf of America...
ATGGATCTCCATCAGGATCAAAATCATTACTAGAGACATTTCCTGTTAAAGGAACACCTACTTCTGTCTCTCCTGTATCTGCATTAGCTATAGGAGATTCATTTGCTAATGTACTATCTGGTAATACTTCTATAAATACAGTTGCTGTATCACAGGCTTGTGGGGTACCGTCATCACATACTTCATACGTAAAACTATCCTCCCCAATAAACACAGGATCAGGTGTGTAGGTATAACTACCATCGGAATTTAAAACCAACGTTCCATTGTCTACATCATCTACAGGAATAGTTGTTACCGTCTGAGTATCTCCTTCTGGGTCGCTATCATTGGTTAATACATTTCCAGTTCCAGAAACGCCTTCATATATATTCAAAATATCATTTTGAGCTATGGTAGTGTTATTACAAACAGAGCTATTAAAATCTCCGTCAATTACTTCTGCGTTTGTACCTAGTGTATAATCTATTCCTGTTAAGATAACTAAACCGTTACTATTTACTGAACCTGTAGGGTTAGTATCTGCAGCTCCAAATTGTCCACCATCTGTATTGTCTGCATTGCCATCATTATAGGCCTCATTGGCATCACTACAACCATCTCCATCACTATCTAAATTTAAATAATCTGCTATTCCTAATGTTGTTTCTATTGGAGTAGCACCTTCATCTCCTGCTCCCTCAACTACGTTTGCCAATCCATCTCCATCGCTATCTGCATTCGCAGATGCATTATTCATCCCATCTATTCTACCATCGTTATCTGTATCTAAACTTCCTTGTCCTGCTTCATCAATATCATAGATACCGTCATTGTCACTATCTAAATCTAAAGAATTAGCAATACCATCTCCATCAGTATCACAATTCACACCAGGGTTAGAGCTACCATCAACTTCAAAAAGAACATTGTCTATTCGGAAGTCATTACCAGTACTTTCTGTTTGCCCATTCCAAATACCCCACTCTATAGATGTATTTGAACCACTATTCCAGGTATATGTATACGTTCTCCAAGTGTCATCTATGGTATTAAGACTGATAGAATGAACAGAAGAATTATCTACGCGAAATTCAAATTGAGGGACAGATTCTCCATTTATTGACCCATTTATCAATTGTATATCTACGGAAAATAAATAATCGGTATTGGGCTGGACAGTAACATTATCTTGTAATTTAAGAATATACCCTGGATCTTGTGGGTCTACCCCTGTACAAAAGGGAGTTGGGCTGTTATCTGTAGTTGCAAAACTCAACATATAATTATTATTCTGTTTAGAAACATGTGTCGTTCCACATCCAGAACCCGTAATATATGAGCCAATAGGATTTCCATCATCATCGTATATAAAAATCCCTGATCCCCAGTCTTGTTCTACTAACCCTGGTAATAATTCATATTGACCAGTACTCGTAAAAGGTAACACTGCTGGTGATAAATTTCTATAATCATTTAAACCATCAAAAACCTCATATCCTTCTACCCAATCTGGGCCATCAAAATTCTCTTGAAAAACAACTCCTAATGGACATTCTTTCGTATCCAATATCCCATCATTATCATCATCTAAATCACAATCATTATTAACACCATCTCCATCAGGATCATTAGTCGTTGATGTTCCTATTATTGCTCCCTCCGTACAAGGGTCAATAAAACAAATAGAGCTATTAAAATCTCCGTCAATTACTTCTATGTTTGTCCCTAGTGTATAATCTATTCCTGTTAAGATAACTAAACCGTTACTATCTACTGAACCTGTAGGATTAGTATCTGCAGCTCCAAATTGTCCACCATCTGCATTATCTGCATTGCCATCATTATAGGCCTCATTGGCATCACTACAACCATCTCCATCACTATCTAAATTTAAATAATCTGCTGTCCCTAATGTGGTTTCTATTGGAGTGGCACCTTCATCTCCTGCTCCCTCAACTACGTTTGCCAATCCATCCCCATCACTATCTGCATTCGCAGATGCATTATTCATCCCATCTATTCTACCATCGTTATCTGTATCTAAACTTCCTTGTCCTACTTCATCAATATCATAGATACCGTCATTGTCACTATCTAAATCTAAATAATCTTGGATACCATCCCTGTCTGAATCACATAATCTAACCTTAATAGAATAATTATTATTGTTAATATTACCTCCTGTAAAAACATCAATAGTGTTCGCTCCAATCTCTGATTCCCATTTTAAACCATTCCCATTATCTATATTAGGACCTATATTATTTACCTGGTAAGTATTTATATTTTCAACATGAGTAAAGCCTGTATTTAAAGAAGAGGTGAAATTATATTTTGTTCCATCTATTGATGTAAAACCATCTAACGAATTAATAGCTATCGATCCCCCATGAGTAATAACAATAATAAGTCTATCACTATAAGTTCCTGTAAAAACCCATCTAGTTACAAATGCATTTGAAACACTAAAAGTAGTTGTACCTGTTGCTCTAGTTCCAGCATTTTGCAATGTTAATAATAAAGAGCCTGAAGGTAAATTAAAATTAGAACTAATATCTACAGGTCCAATATTTAGAGTCCCTGAAAGATTATCGAATGAAGTATTTAATAAATTCAGTAATGACCTATCAACATTTGCTAGAGTACATTCTTTATTATCTTTTATTCCATCATTATCTGAATCTAAATCACAGGCATTATTGACTCCATCTGCATCTGGGTCATTTGTTGTTGGAATACCTACTGTGGCTCCATCTGTACACAAATCTACAATCGTACAAATTGAAATAGCATCGTCAATTACTGAAGGTGCATCTCCTATGTTGTAATTAGCACCTACAACTGTACCATTAGAATTTGTGGCACCTGAACTTAGTGTTAATGGTTCTGGTAAATTATTAGGATTATAGTAAGTGTCATTATTACCGTCAGCCAATAAATCGTTTTGTCCTTCATTGGCATCACTACAGTTATCATTATCACTATCTGAATTTAAGTAATCGACTCCAGTCGTATTTACAGTATTCCTTGGAGTTGTTCCTGTGTCTTGACCATTTATGAATTCTACACTATCTGCAAGACCATCATTATCTAAATCAAGAGTATGCCCTGCATTAGTCAAGCCATCTATTGTTCCATCGTTAGTTGTATCTAAAGTTGCTGTACCCGCTTCTGTAATATCATATATTCCATCATTATCTGAATCTAAATCTAACGCATTAATAATACCATCTCCATCAAAATCTACACAAATATTTCTTTCATATTTCGTTGTTATAAAAACTTCTTCCAAGATTGTACTATTAACATCTCCTTGTGTTACTGATGTTGACCCGCATGGACAGGTACCTCCTAAGTTTAATACTTGAATATCTCTAAGTTCAGAATCTTTACTATTTCCATCTTGAGTATTTTGAAAAACTATAGTTGTTTGATTTCCTTGAGCAGTAAAATTCATCACAATATCATTACAATGCGGCATACTAGAACTCCAATTTGTAGAAGCTATTGTACTCCCCGAATTAGAAGAACCATTTCTAGCAGAAGCTACCCCTGCAATATCACCTCCTTCTCCCCCTGTGTTTTTTCTTTGCTTAAAACGTAATTGGTATTGTACGCCCGCTGTAGTATTAAATGTTCTCCACAATTTCATTCCTGTCTGACCTCCACAATTATCAAAGCGAACTACGTTTGTACTAACACACCCATCTCCATTATAGAACTCAAAACTAAAACAACCTCCTCCTGATGTACTCCATCCACTTTGGTTAAAATTAGTATAATCAGTCCAAGTACATGGATTTGGTATATTTGTTGTTGTTTGACTAGCTGAAGATGTAGAACCACTGACCCCCAAAAGTCGAAATTGAGTTGCTATAAAATCTATATTTGTTGATAATAAAACCCCTTGTCCATCTGAATTTAAAGTTCCTCCAGAAACAACTAAATTAGAAGAAATATCCACCCAACTAGAGTTTGAACTACTTGTAAGAGCTTGTAGTTTAATAATAGAACCTTCTGAAAATAAATTTTCACTACCACCAACTTGGTCATGTTCAAGTCCATCTATGACTACTGGGCATGACGTTGTAAACCCATAAATAACCTTATTTGTTATGTCTTGGTTAGGCGTAAAACGGACTCCTCCCAAAATTGTACTTATATTATCCCCCAATGGGTCAAGACCATTTGTGGCTGTAGAACCATCACCGTTTGTAAATGTTAAGTCCCCCGATTGCCAAGTAATATTATTATTGGCATTTTTTAGGGGAATAGCTGCTGTTCCATCCCAAACGCAGTTCGTATTACAATTGATATTTTCCTCATCATTAGATATACCGTCATTATCCCAGTCTAAATCACAATTATTATGAATACCATCACCATCCCAATCAAATCCTATATCTGTTATAACACAAGGGTTAGAGTTGGATACAAAAATGGAGGCAGTAGCAGTGGCACAAGCTCCAAGATTATCACAAACTTGGTATGAAAAAGAATCTGTTCCAGAAAATCCACTAGGTGGTGTATAAGTAAAATCTCCTGAAGGACTAATTGCAACGGAAACACCTTGACTAGTTATTACATTGCTTGTTGTAATCGTAGTAGGGTTTCCTTCTGCATCTATGTCATTAGCCTTAACATTCCCATTAAAGGTTTGGTTTAAATTTGTATTAAAATTATCATTTGTTGCTGATGTTGTATTTGCTGCCCCCCCAGTAACTACTGAGTTAAGCCTTAGTATACCATCATCTGCTCCTGCTCCATTAGGACTAACAATATTGAGTCTTAACTGGATAGAATTTATGGAGTTAACTGAACTTGGTAATCTTATTTCTGCTGTCCTATTTGGAGTTTGAGCTAATGCATTACAGGTCATGTTCCAAATACCAGTTGTTCCTGAAACAAAACTGGCACCGTTTATTGCCTGATTATCTCCTGACTCATGATTTTGATTGCTTGGACTTTTTGCCCACCAATACTCAATTCCATTAACGTATATTCTAAAGGCAATGGAAGCACTTTGCCCTCCAGAATAGCAAGCTTCCCCTTCTTGCCCATTATTAGCTGCCCATGAGAATGATATCCGATATCCACCACTTGGTGCTTGTGAATTTGTAATGCTAGAAGGAAGTGTAATAGGATAATAATTATTGAAATTTTCATTCGCATACCCCTGAAAACCTGTATCTTGATATAAATTTATAGTTTGAGCAAAACTAAATGTTACTACAGAACAGAGTGTAATGAATCCTAACAATACATTTGTTATAATGTTTGTTTTCATAAAATAAAATTTATTAATTAAATGAATTAAGGCTTTGGCGTATAAGCTATAAATTCCGAAAGACAATAATTATTATGCCTTAGAATCTTCAGAGTATACTCCTAAACAACTATAAACATTTAGAAATGTTGGAAATGGTTCTATCTGATGTATTTATTATTGCAAATAAATAAATACCTTCTTTTTCCATAAAAGAGTTCTCTAAATCTATTAACTAAAAGTATTTCAAGATCATTTTGAGAAAAAGTACTATTAGAAAAGGAAAAAAGGAAAAAGCGTAAAATAGAAATTTTACGAAATAGAAAAGACGTAGTTTTCTTCATAATTTTTTAAGTTAGTTTTTAAAAACAAAAAAGCCCCAATTGCATTTTTGATGTAAAATAAAATTAGGTGTTTAAAAAAAAAATAAAATGTCTTTTTTTACTTTTCTAGTATAAATTCGATTAACTGCCGATAATCAACGACAAAGCGCTTAAATAGTTTAATAAAATGAACATGTTTTTTAAAAAACATAAAAAAGTTGCAAAAATCTTGTCAAATTAATCAAGTTTTTTTGTGGTCATATAAAAAAATTGGATAAAGAGATATCCATATTTTTTCTGAATACCTTTAAGTTACTCTGAGTTTCTTAAGTGTTAAAAAATAATCTTCTATAAAAAGATCATTTACCATAATTGATTTATGTAGAAAAGACAATTCGGTGTTTTACTATACACAGGAAAATCGTTTACATGGTAATTAAACGCCCTAAATAGCAAGAAAAAAAGTGTACATAAATAAATGATTATTCATTTATAGTGTAAGCCTCAAAACTTCCTTATGAACTCCTTATTTAAGGGTACGGGTGAGCCTCAAGAAGATGCGATAAGTAACGTAGTAAGTTATTATAAATATTAGGACTAGCCTATTACAAAGATATACCCCATCTACGTACAGAGATCCCAATAAATTTAACGATGGAGTAAAATAAGGTTAAAAAAAAACCAGTGTAATTAATTACACTGGTTTAAATATTGGCATAAAGTTAGAGAACCTTATATTAAAACTTAAATAGAGTTTTTATTTTTTAACTATCTTTCTTACTGATTGCTTTTGATTATCTTTTATTTTTAAGAAATAAGTACCATTAGCTAATGACTTCAAATTTAATTTAAATTCATACGGAGTTACTAATTCAGGTCTTACTTCATTTAAAATTACTCGACCTTGAACATCTGTTAGTGATATTAATGCCTTGCTTAAATCATTACTACTTTTTACAACAACAATAGCATTTGTAGGAACTGGATAAACTTGAAAATTATCGAATTCATTTTCATCTATACTTAATGGTGCATTTACAGCAACAATGAAGTTAAACACTTGAGGTGATGTACTACAGTTTGGTGAAAAGTCTACAGAAACGGACCATTGACCTTCTTCTGCTCCACCATCTTGCACATTTAATAAACTAATAGTATTGGTATTATATGTTGCTCCTCCTGGTGCTGTCCACAATAATGTACCACTAAAAGCTATCGATGGCAAAGACAATGTTAAATTAGCATCATCATCTATTGTTATAGTATCATTTGCATTAAAGGCTGTACTTACTCCTCCATTAATTGAATATGTTGTATCTCCATCGGACACGTCTGGATTAACAGTATTAACAGTTACCTGAACTGGCGTTCTAACGGACTCACATCTTCCACCTTTAGAGGTAAAATTCCAATTATAAAAAAAGTAGTAATACTCTAATGCATTGGCAGTATTTCCTACAATTGAAACAACATTAGATGGAGATGTATATGGATAACTTACTCCATTTCCTGTTGGGGTTCTTCTCATTTGAACTGTTCCACTAGGGATACTTAAAGTATATCCATCTCCTTTTGGTATGACAAAATTTACGGTAACTAATGATTCTCCAGCCGGAACATTTACCGTTGTTGTGGCAACTATAGCTCCAGTAGAACTTGTCACCTGAATTATTCTATCTCCTGCCACAACAGCTGACATTGTAAATGACTCTAAAGTGATTTCATCATTTGTGTTAAAGATCAAACCTTGAACATTATCATAATCTGCAGCGGTATTCACAAGAGGTGAAGGCACTGCCTCTGAAACAATAACTGATGATGTTCCTGAAACATAATATGTGGTATCCGTAGTAAGCGAAGGCGTCACAAAGGTTGACCCTACTGACAACTGACTCCCTCCAATTGGAATACTATACCATTTATAGTCAGTACTACCTGTAGCAGATAATGAAGCGGTGTCGTTTGAACAAATTGTCACCCCTAAACTAGTTGGTTGTGAGGCATTTTCTATGTCAATAATGTATTTATAATCTACAGTTCCACAAGTTCCTGTTGCATTAATCGTTAATGTATATTCTCCAGCGTTTACCGCAGTTAAATTGTTGATTGTTATTGTAGAGTTTGTATCTGAAAATCCATTAGGACCTGACCAAGAATATGTTGGTGAACTACCCGTTAAAACCGTTGGCTTAAAAGTTACCGATTGTCCTGTACAAAGTCCCGCAGATGCCATAAATTCAAACCCCCCTCCATCAATAGAAATTTCTTGAGTAGCAGTTATGGTAGTACAATTAGGTAATGATGACCTCCAAATTCCACGTCCATAAGTTGCTGCAGTAATAGAGTTATCAGCTATATTTATTTCTAAATCAGTAACAATTGTCGTTGGTAAATTATTGAAAAATGGCTCCCAAGTACCGTTAGTAACAGTTCTATACACACCAATACTCGTTGCAAGATAAATAGGATCCTGAGCTTGACCATCATGATGTACAATATCATTAAAAAAAACATAACTATTAGATATTGGTAAATTACCTGTAATATTTACAAAATTAACCCCAGCATCTACAGATTTAAATACTGCTGAATTTGTAGTAACCCATACAATATCAGGGTTTGTACTATGTACTCCTATACCCTTTATATTCCCTCCAAAAGTATACACATCAGAAACTGAAACTCCTGTATCATCGCTTCTTTTTAAAATTGCATCCACTGCAATATACATCCTTGTATTATCGGAAGGAGCAATCTCTATTTGATCTGCTGGGTTGCCTAAATCAGCTAATTGAATCCACCCTGTTTCAATAATATTTAATTTACATAATCTATTATACCCTGCAAATAATTGCCCCGAAGAACTCATTGCCAAAGGTGTAACCCAATTACCAGTAAGACCTCCAGGTTTATTTACAGACCCAGAACTACTATCACCAGCATTCGAAGATTTATATAATGACCCACCTTCCTGAATAAAACTATAATATTTATTGTTATTTGAAGGACTTATAGCACTGTCCATACCATCTGCACCGTGATAATTTTTCCAGTTTCCATTTCCATTATTATAAGCATAACCTCCGTTATCCTGCAACCCTCCTACCATTTTATTAACATCTGTTGCAGAAACAGCTACTTTATAAAACTGACTCGCTTGAATTCCTCCTGTATGATCTGTAAAAGAAGCTCCACTATTTGTTGACCTATAAATACCGCCATCAGACCCAACAAAAATATCCCCATTAAAACTTCTAATCATATGAATATCTGCATGGGTATATGCAGCTCCACTTGGGTTACTCCAAGAATTTATTTCTGTAAATGAATTAGCTCCATTTGACGATTTCCATACATTTAAACAACCAATAAATACTTCAGAAGCATTTGTAGTAGATACTCCAAATGCTAAATCATACCAGCCTTGTGTACAACTACCCATTGGTCCAGATGTATTTCTTGCTGAGAAAGATGTTCCACTATCATTTGATCTATACACTCCTTGATAGGCATAACTAGTGTTGACCGCCAGCACATAAACATAACTTGAATTTGCTGGTGTCACATCTATTACCATTCTTCCTGAACCACTTGGCAAACCTGTTGCTATTACAGGAAACGTATCCCCTGCATTGGTAGATTTATAAAAAGTATCCGTTGTTACAGCATAGACTGTATTTGGGTCAGTAGGTTTTATCTTGATATCCTTAATATTTCCTGACAACGTATTTGTCCAAGTAACTCCTGCATCAATAGTTTTAAAAACTCCTTGATTGGTAGCTACCCATAACATATTAGAGTTTGAAGGATTAATATAGATATCATTCATTGATGAAGGGGTAGTATTAGGATTTAAACCCGTTTCTATCCAAGAAGCACCACCATCAACAGTTTTAAAAACACCTGCACTTCTTGTATCTCCAGCATCATCATCACCAGTAGCAATATAAATTATATTTGAATTATTATAATCAACAGCAATACCTGAAACTCCTATTTGAGGTAAATTATCTGTCATTACAGACCAAGTATTCCCTGAGTTTGTAGATTTCCACAACCCTCCAGCTGGGGCTCCCACATACCAAATAGCACTGTTATTCGGATCAACAGTAATAACATTCATTCTGGCTTGACCTGGTGACCAAGAATCAGTATTCGTATGAGTAAAAGGCCCTATTGGTCCCCAATTACTTAAATCTGTAGTGACAGCAGTTTGTTTTGAAGCATTATTGTTTTTACCTTCCCATGCAGACCACATGTCTTTCGAAGTTGGTAAATAACCATTTTCATCAACTGAATTTTCCCAAATATACTCCCACCTCTTAAAAGGCTTATATCCACTCCCTTTTACATTTGGGTCTCTAGTTTCCCAATACTTATTAAAAGCGGATTGAATTTCTTGAAATGTAGCTTGCTTTTTTTCTTTATTAAAAGCTTTGTGAGCCGATTTATTTATCTCTTGCATCCATGGAGCATCAAGATTTTGGCCATAAGATATTCCTATTATAAATAAAACAGGAAATAAAAGTAATTTTTTCATTGTATTGTGTATTAGATTCATACTTCCAAATATAACTGAAAGACATAGATTAAATTCATAAAAAATATTTTATTTAAAAATATTTTTTTCCTGCTTTTTCACAAGCGTTATAACGAAGTATTATCATATTAAAAATTGATATATTCAAGTATTGAAAATTATAACACTATTAACTAATAATAAGAACCATCCAACAAAAAACATGAATATTCAACTTTAAAGACAGCAGTATTAAGCTATATGTTTCACGAAATACATAACAAATAATATGCCTGTCATATTTATGAGAATCGTTAAAATTCTTTTAACACGAAGTATCAGCTATAATTTTCCACTGACCATTGATCTTTTTAAAAATAATCATGAATACGCCATCAGCTTTTCCAACCTTCCTAATTAAATGATACTCTCCCATTACATAATATGCAGCGTCAGAAATTTTTGACAAATCATTTATTTTAAACTTTAATGTTCCTGTATGTTCTTTTGTTGGATACCCTTTTTTATAATTC
>Ga0105354_1002637_pt1 | contig 10622 bp, 6 predicted proteins | sample GOMGulsemesocosm_FD_83658 | JGI IMG/M metagenome (GOLD analysis project Ga0105354, IMG submission 83658) | Methane-oxidizing microbial communities from mesocosms in the Gulf of Mexico - GOM9B Gulf of Mexico | ecosystem: Environmental > Aquatic > Marine > Cold seeps | place: USA: Gulf of America...
AAAAAATAATAAAACGCGTAATTAATAAAGAATTTAGATAACGCTTAATGTCCCAAAAACACATTACATATATTAATTATTAAATAATGTAGAAATAATTATTTATATCAAAAATCGAAAATACTAGTAAATAAGAAAAACCATATAAAACAAAAAAGCCTCACTATTTCTAGTGAAGCTTTAAGTGAGCCCGACAGGATTCGAACCTGTGACCGCCTCCTTAGAAGGGAGGTGCTCTATCCAGCTGAGCTACGAGCCCGTAGCATTAAAAGTCGGGGTGGCAGGATTCGAACCTGCGGCCTCCACGTCCCAAACGTGGCGCGATAACCGGGCTACGCTACACCCCGAAAAAGGTTATCAAAATAAAAATTTTGAGAAAATAATAGCGGAGAGACAGGGATTCGAACCCTGGGTAAGTGTTTCCACCTACGACGATTTAGCAAACCGCTCCTTTCGGCCACTCAGGCACCTCTCCGGTAATTATGTTTTAATGAACTTTGCAATTAATTGCGGGTGCAAATCTAAGATATCATCTTAAATTACACAACATTTTTTTATCTTTTTTTTTAAAATTATTCAGGGTATTCAATTCTTAGATGGTAAATATTTGCAAGCTTGCGCTTTAGCACTTTTTTAATGGATTCAATTTCTTTGAAAGTTATGTTTGCATTTAAGAATTGTCCATCATCTTTTTGTTTGTTAATGATATTTTCGACAAAATTATCAATTTTGCTAGATGTTGGTTCTTTTAAACTTTTAGATGCAGCTTCTACACTATCACACATCATTAATATTGCTGTTTCTTTACTAAAAGGCTTAGGACCTGGATAAGTAAAGTCTTGGATGTTTACAGCTTCGTTTTTAGCTTTTTCTTTCATATAAAAATAATAGACTTGGCTTGTACCATGATGTGTTCTTATAAAATCTATTACGCGGTCAGGTAAGTTATACTTTTTAGCTATTTCAATTCCATCTAAAACATGATTAATAATTATTTTGGCGCTTTCTTTTGGAGATAATTCATCATGACTATTAATTCCTGAGGATTGGTTTTCTGTAAAATAAGTAGGGGATTTCATTTTTCCTATATCATGGTACAAAGCTCCTACCCTAACTAACATGGCATTTGCTTCAATTTCGTTAGCAGATGCTTCTGCTAAATTTGCTACATTTAATGAATGATGAAACGTTCCTGGTGCTTTATTAGATAGTTCTTTTAACAGTTTAGAATTGGTATCTGACAATTCTAATAAAGAAACGTCAGATACTAGGCCAAATAATTTTTCATAAACATAGATTAATGGTTGTACAAACAAAGTTGCTAATCCACATAATATAAATAAGCCAAAAGTTTCCCATTTTAAATTATCTATACTTGCTTCATGGATTACAAAAAAGGCGAAGTAAGCAATAATATAAACCAGTGTTATTTGTCCTACTGATATAAAAAGGTTTGCTCTTTTATATAACTCTGAAACCGTAAGTATAGTTACTATTCCTGCAATGATTTGAAGAAACATATACTCATAACTATTTGGTACAATTGAGCCTAATAACAAAACAGTAATTACATGTGTAAACAGGCCTAATCTAGCGTCAAAAAAGGCTTTAAGTACTAATGGTAAAATGGCTATTGGTACTAAATAAACATACTCTGAATTATAATTAATAACTAACGTTGTTAATAAAACAATTACCAATACATTAAAAAATATAAAAGTTACTTTGGTATTATTTTTATAGACATCCAATCTATATTTTCTTATAAATAATAACAACATTAATAGAGCTAATGCGACTAACAACGTATAAGCAAAAACTATCCAATTATAACTTGACTTACTCCAAACCTGAGATTCATACTCTTTTGATAAGGAGTTTAACACTTGGTATTTGTCATCATTAACTACTTCTCCTTTTGATATTATTAAGGTACCTTTATCAATTACACCTCTGTTGCTAGAAATCTTATCTAAAGACTCTTGTAAAACATTGTCTGTAAGGGTTTTATTGTAAATTAAATTAGACTGTATTACATCAAAAAATAAAGCTGTAAGTTTATTGGTATAGCGCAATAAATTACCTTCTTTTAATTCATTTTCAATATGATCCTTTATTTTTCCTTGTTTCTGTAATTTAGAATATGTTGTGGATTTTTTTTCAACATTATCAACTAAAATTACAACACTGCTATTATCGTTAAGTTTTAGATCTTCATTTAAAATACCATATTGATAAAAACTATTTAAAATAGCAACTCCCTTAGATTTTAATTGATTAAAATTGGAGATAGAATCATTAAACACTTTATTAAATGCAACATCATAATCGCTTTTAACTTTGTCTTCTACACTAATATCTTTATCAAAAAAATAGGTGGTCTGAGATTTAATAAGTTCTTGTTCTTCAGCTATTTTAAGCTTTGATTTTTGAATTGCAAAATTAAATGGAGCGTATAAATTTTCGGTCTGCCAAGGTTTTCCTTTTTCAAAATTATACTTAAAACGTCCACTTTTAGGAAAAATAAAAACGATTAAAAATGTTGTTGTTAAAAACAATAATATTTTATAAAACTGAGAATGGTTTTTATAAATGGTATTAATTTGATCTTTCATGCTTTAATCTCGTGTTTATCAAATGTAACAAATTATAACCCTATTATTAAGTTATAATACCAAGAATAACCTAAATTTTATTAAAAAATTAGTAATTTCGTGGGACTAATATATTACACAAAAATTATGAGTAAAAAAGTCGTTATTGTCTCTGCTGCTAGAACACCAATAGGTAGTTTTTTAGGAGCTTTAAGTACTATACCTGCTACAAAATTAGGAGCTATAGCTATTAAAGGAGCTTTAGATAAAATAAATTTAAATCCTGAGTTAGTACAAGAAGTATTGATGGGTAATGTGGTTCAGGCTGGTAATGGTCAAGCACCAGCTAGACAAGCTGCAATTTATGCAGGAATCCCAAATACTGTTCCTTGTACTACAGTTAATAAAGTATGTGCTTCAGGAATGAAGACTGTAATGCAAGCTGCACAAAGTATTGCTTTAGGTGATAATGATATTGTTGTTGCTGGAGGTATGGAAAATATGAGTATGATTCCGCATTATTTACACGCTAGAACGGGAACTAAATTTGGTCCTGCCACATTAATTGATGGATTACAAAAAGATGGATTGGTAGACGCATACGATCAAAACGCAATGGGTGTTTGTGCAGATGCTTGTGCTACAGAATATAACTTTTCAAGAGAAGATCAAGATGCTTTTGCCATACAAAGTTATAACAGATCATCTGCTGCTTGGGAAACCGGCAAATTTGATAACGAAGTTGTTCCAGTAGAAGTTCCACAAAGACGTGGAGAACCTATTATTGTTAGTAAAGATGAAGAATTTACTAATGTTAAAATGGATAAAATACCTGGCTTAAGACCTGCTTTTAGTAAAGATGGGACTGTAACTGCTGCAAATGCATCTACCATTAATGATGGTGCTGGAGCTGTTGTGCTAATGAGCGCTGAAAAAGCTGAAGAATTAGGATTAACACCTCTTGCAACAATTTTAAGTTATGCTGATGCAGCTCAAGAGCCAAAATGGTTTACAACTGCTCCTGCTAAAGCTTTACCATTAGCAATTAATAAAGCTGGAATAGATATAAAAGATGTTGATTATTTTGAATTTAATGAAGCTTTTGCTGTTGTTGGTTTAGCAAATATGAAAATTTTAGGACTAAACGATTCTAATGTTAACGTAAATGGTGGTGCAGTATCACTAGGTCATCCACTTGGTTGTTCTGGAGTTAGAATATTGATTACCCTACTTAACGTTTTAGAACAAAATGACGCTAAAATTGGAGCTGCTGCTATATGTAATGGTGGTGGTGGTGCTTCTGCTATGGTTATTAAACGTCACTAAAATCAACAAATGCAGTTCGGAATTTGTAATTTAAGTATTTTACCTTTAAGATTAGAACCATCTGATACTAGCGAATTAGTTTCGCAAGTACTTTATGGCGATATATTTAAGGTTTTGGAACAACGTAAACAATGGAGTAAGATTAGATTAGCCTATGATAAATATGAAGGTTGGATTGATAATAAACAGTATTTAGAAATTACTGAAGACTCTTACAAAAATTTAAATCTAGAAACTCTGAAACTATCGTCTGATTTAGTTGAATTTGTTCAAGATGAAAATCAGCTATTAAATACGATAGTCTTAGGTTCAACTTTAAATGGGTTAGGTTTATTAAACCATACTTTTGAAGGCGTTTATGTTGAAAAACAAAATCCTAAATCTGAAATAATTTCTACTGCATTTAAATATCTTAATTCACCATATCTTTGGGGAGGCAAAACACCTTTTGGTATTGACTGTAGTGGATTTACTCAAATGGTTTATAAGTTAAATGGTTATAAACTATTACGTGATGCCTCGCAACAAGCAAGTCAAGGTGAAGCATTAAGTTTTATAGAAGAAAGTGAGCCAGGTGATTTAGCTTTTTTTGATAATAACGAAGGTGTTATTACACATGTTGGTATTATTATGAAAGACAACTACATTATTCACGCGCATGGTAAAGTTAGAATTGACCGTTTAGACCATAGTGGTATTTACAATTCTGATAAGCGAATGCATACCCATAAACTTAGAGTCATTAAAAAGATTATATAATAACAAAAAAAGCCTTCATTAAATGAAGGCTTTTTTTATAACTATATAAAATACTTATTACTTATTTATGTGCGATTTAGCTTCTTTTGCTTTATCAGTTTCTCCTAAAGCATTGTATATATTAGCCAATTGCTCATATATTGCATTAGGTGCTTTTGGATCCGTTTTAATGTAATTTAATAACGTATTTGCACCATCATTAAATAACTGACCTTTTTGGTTTTTTAATTGATCATATTTTAAGTTGTCAGCTTTACTTGTTCCTAAGCTATTCATTTGCTCAATTAATGCATTACCTTCTGTAATGTATGAAGTTGATAAGTTTAAAGCAGCGTCCGAGTTTTTTGGATCTAATTCTAAAACCTTTTCAAAAGATTGTCTTGCTTTAGCTATCTCATTATTATTCATATAAACTACACCAATGTTATAATGGATAATTGGATCGTTAGGCATCTTTAAAGCTGCTTCTTGCAATAACGCTTGGAACTTGGCAGTGTCGCCTAATTTGTTATAAATGTTAGCTTCACTAATAATTAAATTAACATCATCAGGATTGTTCTTTTTTGCTGTAGCAATCGCCTGTAATGCTTTATCGTTTTCACCTTTATTAACGTATATTAAAGCAATGTTTTTAGTAATTTCACCAGCCTTAGATTCTGTTGTTCTTTCACCTGGATTTTCATGAGTTCCTAATTTAACATAATTATCTCTGGTGTTTTTATCTAAAATTTCTTCCTCACCATTAACTTTGTTTGTTGCATAATACTCAGTACCAACACCTGTATAACCCAAATCATTAAGTTGTAAATAGTATTTTAAAGCACCATCCATATCTTGATTATTAATCGCACTAGATGCTGCATAATACAAGTACACTTGCTCTTCATTATTTACATTGTATAGGTTTTCAAATGCTTTTGCAGCTTTACCAAACTCTTTAGTTGTAAAATAACCATTTGCTTTAGTTAATAAGTCATTTTCAATATCTCTTCTTAACATAGTAACCTCGTTATTATTTTGAGATACTTTGTCTAAAAACGACGTTGCTTTTAAAACATCTTCTGATCCAGACGTTCCGTTTGCAAAATATGCAGTTGCTGCAGCTATATAATACTTATCCTTTAATTTATCATCCATTGACCCTGTCATAGACTCTAATTGCGTGATTAAGCTTTTAGCTTCAGCATAATTATTCTTATTTACTGCCTTTTCTAATGCTTTAATTTCTTTTTTCTGAGCAAAAGAAAATACTGTTACAAGTAATGCTATCGCAAGAATTAATTGTTTTTTCATTATTAGTTTTTTTTAATTGTTAAATTTTAAATTATTCTTCTTCTGTATTATCAATAGTTGTGCCACCTTCAGTAAGTGTACTGTTATCAACGCCTTCTAGAGTTTCATCAAGCTCTTCGTCCTCGTCTTTCATTACTTTAGCAACAGCTGCTATTGAGTCTTTTCCTTTAAGGTTAATTAATTTTACACCTTGTGTTGCTCTACCCATGGTACGTAAACTTTCTACAGCCATACGTATTGCTATTCCAGATTTATTAATAATCATTAAATCATCAGTATCTGTTACTGTTTTGATTGACACTAAATCTCCTGTTTTTTCAGAAATAGATATTGTTTTAACTCCTTTTCCTCCTCTGTTTGTAATTCTGTATACAGCTTCACCATCTTCTGGATCATCAATATAGGTGCGTTTACCGTAACCATTTTCAGACACCACAAGTACTGTTTCTTCTTGAGGATTTTCTACGATTACCATACCTATAGCTTCATCTTTTGGATGCGCTAAAGTTATACCTCTTACACCAGAAGCGTTTCTACCCATTGGTCTAGTTTTAGCTTCTTCAAATCTAATAGCTTTACCAGATTTAAGTGCGATCATTACTTGACTATTTCCAGTGGTTAACTTAGCTTCTAATAGTTCGTCATCCTCTTTAATAGTAATAGCATTAATACCATTAGTTCTTGGTCTAGAATATTGCTCTAAAGCAGTCTTTTTAACTTGACCTTTTTTAGTTGCCATAATCACATAATGACTATTGATATACTCTTCGTCTTTTAAATCTTGGGTACATATAAACGCCATTACTTTGTCGTCTTGCTCAATATTTATAAGATTTTGGATAGCTCTACCTTTAGATGTTTTACTTCCTTCTGGGATTTCATAAACACGCATCCAGAAACATTTACCTTTTTGAGTAAAGAATAACATGTATTGGTGGTTTGTACCAACAAATAAATGTTCTAAGAAATCTTCGTTTCTAGTTGTAGAAGCTTTTTGTCCTACTCCTCCTCTATTTTGTGTTTTGTATTCTGTTAGAGACGTACGTTTGATGTAACCTGCGTGAGAAATAGTAATTACTACTTGAGCATCAGGTATCATATCTTCAATACTTAAATCTCCACCTGCATATTCAATTACAGAGCGACGCTCATCACCATACTTCTCTTTAACAACTATTAATTCTTCCTTAATAATTTCCATTCTGCGTTCTTTTTTATCCAGAATATCTTTAAGGTCTTCAATAGTTTTCATTATTTCTTCATACTCGCTACGTAATTTGTCTTGTTCTAAGCCAGTTAATTGACGCAGACGCATCTCTACAATAGCTTTTGCTTGTATTTCAGAAAGTTTAAAACGTTCAATTAAATTATTTCTTGCTTCATCTGCATTTGATGATGCACGAATTATTGCTATAACTTCATCAATATTGTCTGAAGCAATAATCAATCCTTCTAATATATGAGCACGTTCTTCTGCTTTACGCAACTCGTAAGTTGTACGCCTAACAACGACATCATGTCTATGCTCAACAAAATAATGAATTAATTCTTTTAAATTTAAAAGTTGTGGTCTACCATTAACTAATGCAATATTATTAACACTAAATGATGATTGTAATGCAGTGTATTTGTATAATTTATTTAATACAATGTTAGGAATTGCATCACGTTTTAATACGTAAACAATACGCATACCGTTTCTATCAGATTCATCTCTAATAGTTGCAATACCTTCCAGTTTTTTCTCGTTTACTAAATCGGCAGTTTTTTTAATCATGTCTGCCTTATTGACTTGGTAAGGTATTTCTGTGACAATAATACACTCTCTACCTTGCACTTCTTCAATAATAGCATTACCACGCATTACAATACGTCCTCTACCAGTATGAAAAGCTTCTTTTACACCATCATAACCATAAATAGTTCCACCTGTTGGAAAATCTGGTGCTTTAATATGTGTAATTAATTCGTCAATCTCAATATCATTGTTTTCAATATATGCAATTGTACCATCTACAACTTCTGTTAAGTTGTGAGGAGGCATATTGGTAGCCATACCAACTGCAATACCAGAAGCTCCATTAACTAAAAGTCCAGGTATACGTGTGGGTAAAACCGTTGGCTCTTCTAAAGTGTCATCAAAATTTAATTTATGGTCTACAGTTTCCTTATCAATATCTGCCAACATGTCTTCAGATATTTTACGCATACGTGCTTCTGTATAACGCATTGCAGCTGGACTATCTCCATCTACAGATCCAAAGTTACCTTGACCGTCAACTAACATATAACGTAAACTCCACTCTTGAGCCATACGTACCATTGCATCATAAACTGAGGTATCACCATGTGGATGATACTTTCCTAAAACCTCTCCAACTATTCTTGCTGATTTTTTATGTGCCGAACTAGCTCTAACACCCAGTTCATGCATACCGTAAAGTACACGTCTATGTACTGGTTTTAAACCATCTCTTACATCTGGTAAAGCACGTGACACAATGACTGACATTGAATAATCAATGTAAGCTGACTTCATTTCATCTTCAATATTAATTGGAATGACCTTTTCTCCTTCTGCCATATATAAATTTAATTAGTTTTATTCATTATTTCAAAACACGCTAATATAAAACTTTCATTAGTAACGGTAAGCCTTTTAAGTCTCTTTTTTGATGTTTTTTATTAACAATTATGCGCAGCTTTTTAGTTAATAACTCAATTGTGCTTTATTTTGAAATATTCACTACTTTCAAACCTCAAACAATTAACATATTATTTAAGGTATAGTTTTTGCCATTACTAATTATGTTTACTATTTTTAAAGCTGAAAGGAATAAATATATGGATGATAATTTTTCACCAAGAGTAAAAGACGTCATTGCCTATAGTAAAGAAGAAGCATTACGCTTAGGACACGACTTTATAGGCACAGAACACTTATGCTTGGTTTATTAAGAGACGGAAACGGAAAAGCAATAAATATTTTAAATGCGTTGGATATTGATTTAAATCACTTAAGACGTAAGGTAGAAATATTAAGTCCTGCTAATCCTAATACCACAATAACTTCTAACGAAAAGAAAAACTTACACTTAACACGTCAGGCAGAACGTGCGCTTAAGACTACTTTTTTAGAAGCTAAACTGTTTCAAAGTACATCAATAAATACTGCACATTTGTTATTATGTATTTTAAGAAACGAAAACGACCCTACAACAAAACTTTTAAATAAGTTAAAAGTAGATTATGATAACGTTAAAGAACAATTTAAGTCAATGATAACAAACGACGATAACTTCGAAGATATAACTGGAGCTCCAAAAGCTGAGTCATTTCAGGATGATTCCTCTGCAGAAGACTCTGGTTCTAAAGACATATTTAACACACCTGGAGCTAAAGGCAACAAAAAATCTAAAACACCAGTTTTAGATAATTTTGGACGTGATTTGACAGCTATGGCTGAAGAAGGCAAGCTTGATCCAGTTGTTGGACGTGAAAAAGAAATTGAGCGTGTGTCTCAAATACTTTCTAGACGTAAAAAAAATAACCCTTTATTAATTGGTGAACCTGGTGTTGGTAAATCTGCAATTGCAGAAGGTCTGGCTAACCGTATTGTTAAACGTAAAGTTTCGCGTATTTTATTTAACAAACGTGTTGTAACCCTAGATCTAGCTAGCTTAGTTGCTGGTACTAAATATAGAGGGCAGTTTGAAGAGCGTATGAAAGCAGTAATGAATGAGCTTGAAAAAAATGACGATGTTATTCTTTTTATAGACGAAATTCATACCATAGTTGGTGCTGGAGGTGCGACAGGAAGTTTAGATGCTTCTAATATGTTTAAACCTGCTTTAGCAAGAGGAGAAATCCAATGTATTGGTGCTACAACTTTAGATGAGTACAGACAATATATAGAAAAAGATGGTGCTTTAGAGCGACGTTTTCAAAAGGTTATTGTAGAACCTACAACTGTAGAAGAAACAATTGAAATTTTAAATAACATTAAAGCTAAATACGAAGATCACCATAATGTAACATATACCGATGAAGCTATTGAAGCTTGTGTTAAGTTAACTAATCGCTATATGACTGAGCGTTTTCTGCCAGACAAAGCAATTGATGCTTTAGACGAAGCTGGTTCAAGAGTACACATTACTAATATAGATGTGCCAAAACAAATTATTGAATTAGAGAAAAAGCTAGAAGAGGTTAGAGAAACTAAAAATTCGGTAGTTAAAAAACAAAAGTACGAAGAAGCAGCACGATTACGTGATGACGAAAAACGTTTAGAAAAAGAATTAGCTGTCGCTCAAGAAAAGTGGGAAGAAGACACTAAACTACATAAAGAAATAGTGTCCGAAGATAACGTTGCGGATGTTGTAAGTATGATGACAGGAGTACCTGTTAACCGTATTGCCCAAACCGAAAGCAATAAATTGGCCCTATTACCAGATTTAATTAAAGGTAAAGTTATTGGTCAAGATGATGCTGTTGCTAAGGTTGTAAAAGCCATACAACGTAATCGTGCAGGATTAAAAGATCCAAATAAGCCAATTGGGTCGTTTATATTTTTAGGTCAAACAGGAGTCGGTAAAACACAGTTAGCCAAAGTGTTATCTAATCAATTATTTGATAGCGAAGAAGCTATGA
>Ga0105354_1002643_pt1 | contig 10616 bp, 9 predicted proteins | sample GOMGulsemesocosm_FD_83658 | JGI IMG/M metagenome (GOLD analysis project Ga0105354, IMG submission 83658) | Methane-oxidizing microbial communities from mesocosms in the Gulf of Mexico - GOM9B Gulf of Mexico | ecosystem: Environmental > Aquatic > Marine > Cold seeps | place: USA: Gulf of America...
AGCCCCCAGATGATGCCGGTGTTGAAACCATAGCGCAGGACGACGTTGATAAAGGTGATAAGCGTCATCAGACCAAGGATGATGGCAATCGCCGTTTCCTCAAGCTCGTTGACAATGCGCCCGAGCGCAGAATGAGATTGAACACCATGTGACATGGGAATGCTCCGCTGTGAGAGGAGAGTGGATCAGGCCCGCACGCCGCGGGGCATGTCGGGGCCTGACGCAAGTGATATGCCCCGTCCGTCGCCAGACGGGGCAGAACAGGGTTTAGTGCTTGGCGTTGATCGCTTGGGCTTCGTCGATGTTTTCCTGACCGACGTCTGCGGTGAACTCTTCCCAGACGGGCTTCATCGCGGTGACCCAGGCTTCGCGCTGCGCGTCGTCCAGTTCACGGACCACACCACCGGCATCGATGATGGCCTGTTTGGCTTCGGCGTTCACTTTGGACGATTCCGCGTTGCGGGTGTCGGTCACTTCCTGAACGATGGTCGCCAGTTGGTCACGCACATCGGCGTCCAGGCTGTCCCACCAGTCGGTGGAGGTCACAAGCATGTAGTCCAGAACACCGTGGTTGGTTTCGGTTGTCCCGTCCTGCACCTCAAAGAACTTCTGGCCATAGATGTTGGACCAGGTGTTTTCCTGACCGTCGACAACGCCGGTTTGCAGCGCGCCGTAAACTTCCGAGAAGGCCATCGGCTGGGGCGATGCGCCCATTGCCGCCATCTGGGCCTTCAGCACGTCAGAGTTCTGGACGCGGAATTTCAGACCATTGGCATCCGACGGCACGTTAAGCGGCTTGTTCGCCGACATCTGCTTCATGCCATTGTGCCAGAACGCCAGTCCCAGCAGGCCACGGCGCGTCATGGATTCTTTCATCGCAACACCGGTTTCGGAGTTCTGGAACTCGTCTACAGCGTTGATGTCCTTGAACATGAAGGGCAGATCGAAGATGCGGAACTGCTTGGTGAACTGCTCGAACTTCGACAGCGACGGCGCGGCCATCTGAACGTCGCCTTGCAGCAGCGCCTCAAGAACCTGGTCATCGTTGTACAGCGTGGAGTTCGGGAACACTTCCATGCAGGCTTTGCCGTTCATCTCGTCATTGACGCGCTGTTCCAGCAAGGACGCGGCGATGCCTTTGGGGTGACGGTCTGTGTTGGTCACGTGGCTCAGCTTGATGACGACTTCGCCATCGTCGCACGCCGCGGCAACAGCACCGGCGCTTACGGAAAGGGTCATAGCCACCAGAGTGGTTGTCAGGAATTTCATGTGATGTCTCCTCCCAGAGAACTGTTTTTCAAGTCTCGGCATCCGGTCGTTCCAAATGCGGTGGCGTTACTAGAGCGTTATTTCGCCGACCTCACAAGGAAGAGAGGTTGAAAGATGAGGATCGCGTTAAATATGTTATTTATCAAAGCGTTGATGTGTTTAGTTAAGGTTACAAACCAACCCGCCACACGCTAGCTGTGCGGATTACCGCACAGCACGCAGCGCAGTTGTGCGAAAATCCGCACAGGCTAGCTGCGAAAGTCCTCGGGCCGAATCCCGTAGCGGGCCAGCTTGTCATAGAAGGTCTTGCGCGGCAGTTTCAGCGCCTGCGCCGCCGCACTCGCCTGCCCCTCGGCACGGCGTAAGGCCGCGCGCAGCAGGGATTGTTCAACCTGTGCCATCTGGTCCGCCAGCCCAAGATTCGCATCCGGCGTCACCTCGTCCGAGACCCCCATGACAAAGCGCATCGCCTCTGACATCAACGCGCGCGCGTTGCCGGGCCAGTCCCGCGCCATCAGCCCCGCGATCATTTGCGGCGTCACTTCGGGCGGCTGCACGCCCGACTGCTCTGCCGCCTGATCGACGTAGCGGCGGAACATCGTGGCGATATCCTCGGGGCGTTCGGCCAGCGACGGGATGCGCACGGTCATGACCTCGAGCCGGTAATAGAGATCCGCGTGGAACTGCCCTTCGGCCACCAAAGACTGTAGCTCCCGCGCACTGCCCGCAATGAGACGCACATCTGGCACCTGCTCAAGCGCTTCGATCAGGCTCAGTTGGGTCTGCGCGGGAAGCTGCGCGACCTCGTCCAGAAACAGGCACCCGCCCGAGGCGGCGTGCAGCGCATCGCTCACATCATCGGGACTAAGCCCCGCGGCAGCACGTTTGACAAAGGGCCCTTTGGAGCGGCGCGAGGATAGGTGGATCACCTCTGCCACTTTCGAAATACCAGACCCCGACGGGCCGGTGACCAGCACCTCGGCATTGGCCTGCGCCACGCGCCGCACCTTGTCGCGCAGCCGTTCTGACAGATCCGACGACCCGAAAATCATCCGCGCCGCCGGATCGCCAGTTTCCACGATATGCAGCAGCCGACGGTTTTCCAGCACCAGCGCGCGGGTTTTCAGTGCGCGTTCGATCACGGTGACCAGCGCGGCGGGGGCGCAGGGTTTTTCAAGGAAATCAAAGGCCCCTGCCTCCATCGCGCGCACGGCCATGGGGATGTCGCCTTCGCCTGTCAGCAGGATCACCGGCAGGTCGGGATCCTGTTCATGGGCATAGGCCAGCAGGTGAAACCCGTCGCGCCCGGGCATGCGCATGTCCGATAGGATGATGCCATCGAACCGTTCGGTGATCCTATCCTTGGCAGCCACGAACGACCCCGCGGCGACAACATCAATATCGGCAAGCTCCAGCGTCTGCGCCAGCGCCTCGCGGACAGAGGCATCGTCATCGACCAAAAGAACGGTTCTGCTCATGCCTGCCCCTCCTCGCCCGTATCGGCGCGTTCCAGCGTGACAGAGAACATCGCACCGCCCGCGTCAAGGTTGGTGCCACGGATCCCCCCACCAAAGCTTTGCACAATCCCGTAACTGATCGACAGCCCCAGCCCCATGCCCCCCATCGCACCCTCGGCACCGCCGCCCACGGTTTTGCCCACGGATTTGGTCGTGTAGAACGGGTCGAACACCTTGTCCGGCATCTCGATCCCCGGTCCGGTGTCGCGGAACTGCACCCGCACGGGGTCGGCGGGATCGATTGTGATGCTCAGCCGTTTGGTGTCGCTGCTGCTCATGGCATCGACGGCGTTGGTGATGAGGTTTACAAAGACCTGCCCCAAGCGCACCTCGCCGCCGCGCACCCAGACGGGGGCATTGGCGGGCTGGTAGTCAAGGGTCACGCCCGCGTCGCGCAGATAGCTTTGGGTCAGCTCCACCGCGCTGGCGACCACGCGGGTCACATCGACGCGGGTCTGCGGCACGCTTTCTTGCCGCGCAAAGGCCCGCAGGTTCTGGATGATCCGCGCCATCCGGTCGGCCATCTGCGAGATGCGGGTCAGGTTTTCAGATGTCCGGTCGGGGCGGTCACGCTCAAGGAATTGCACCGCGTTTTCTGCAAAGGACCGGATCGCCATCAGCGGCTGGTTCAGCTCGTGGCTGATGCCCGCCGACATCTGGCCAAGCGCCGACAGCTTGCCCGCCTGCACCAGATCCGCCTGCGCGCGGCGCAGTGCGGCCTGCGCCTCTTCCCGCTCGGTCGCTTCGCGGCGCAATTCGGTGTTGCTGGCGTTCAGGGCGGCGGTGCGTTTGGCGACCTGCCGCTCAAGCGCCGCGTTCGCCTCTGACAGGGCGCGGCGGCGCTCGGTCGCGAGAAACAGCAGCGCGCCAAAGGCAAGGCAAAGCGCTGCCACTGCTGCCGCCTGTGCCCGTGCCAAACGTTGCGCGCCCTCGATATCCAGCAGCACCTCGCCCGTCATCCCCACCACCGGCAAGGCGCGGGTCAGATGCAAGGCGGCGTCCGGCAAATACGGCCCCCAGCCCATATGCCAGATCTCGTGGCCGCGCACGTCAGACACCGCGAAATCCAGCGCCGCACCATCCGGCGGCACCAGCCCCTGCGCCGCACGGGGACGCGCCCAGAACAGCAGCTCTGACCGGTTGGCGATCTGGACGACCCCGTCGGTATCGGTGAAGAACGCCGCCGGATTGCTGCCGCGCCAGTCATAATCGATGCCGTTCAGATCAGTCGACACGACAACGGCACCGCGCACCTGCCCGTCGGGCGCGAAGACAGGGGCGGCGTGGAAATAGGCGCGGTCGGTCAAGGGCGCGGCGGGGCCATGCCCCCAGCCAAGCGCACCGCGCAAGGCCCGCTGGACAAAGCGTTGATCCGCGCGTGGCACCCGCACCGCTTCCGCGCCAAGTGCCGCGACGATCACATCGCCGGATCGGTCAAGCACCTGTACATCCAGCGCCGTGGTCTTATCCGCGACCTCTTGCAAAAACGCCTGTGCCTCGACCGCCGGACGCCGGTCCAGCACCTGCGCCACCTGCGGGTGATCCGCCAGAAACACCGCAAGATCACGGTACCGCTGCAACTGCCCGACCAGACGGTCGCTGACCAGCGACAGATCCGCCTGCCCCCGCGCGCGCAGCTGGTCCAGCCCTTGCAGATAGGCATAGCGCCAGACCCCGCCGGAGAGGACCGACACGGTGATCAGAAACAGCACAAAGGTCGCGACGCGGCGGCGCATTCCGGAGGTCATGGCGTTATTTGGCACAGACCCGCTTGCAAAGACCAGAGCCGCAGCTATTGCTAGGCCCCATGAAAACACTGAACCTTTCCCCGCTTGATCCCGACTTCGTCCAAAACCCCTATGCCGCCTACACGCGCGCACGTGCGCAGGGCCCCGTGCTGTTCTGGCAAGACTACGGGATGATGGCCGCTTTTGATGCGGCGACGGTGCAGGCCTTGCTGCGTGACCGCCGCTTGGGCCGCGAGACCCCTGCCGACCAGCGCAAGCCCACGCCCGATCACATGCGCGACTTCTATGCGGTGGAAGACCAATCGATGCTCGAGCTAGAGCCGCCAACCCACACCCGTCTGCGCGGGTTGGTGCTGCGTGCCTTTACCTCGCGCCGGATTGCCGGTCTCGCCCCCGAGATCGAAGAGATCGCCCAAGCACTGCTGGCCGACCTGCCCAAGGGCGAAGCCTTTGACCTGATCCCCGCTTTTTGCACCCAATTGCCCGTGCGCATCATCGCGCGGCTGCTTGGCGTCCCCGAGGATATGTGGCCCGACCTGCTGCGCTGGTCCAATGATATGGTCGCCGTCTACCAGATCGGCCGGACCCGCGCGACCGAAGAGGCCGCCAATACCGCCGCCGCCGATTTCACCGCCTTCCTGCGCCGCTATGTCAATGAGCGTCGCCAAGACCCGCGTGACGACCTGATCACCCAGTTGATCGCCGCCGAAGAAGACGGCGAAAAACTGAGCACGGATGCGCTGATCGGCACGTGTATCCTGCTGCTGAATGCAGGGCACGAGGCGACGGTACACGCGCTTGGCAACGGGATCGCCTGCTTGCTCGAAAATAACACGCCCGCCAGCGCCCTCGCCCCCGATGCGATCAAAGCCACGGTTGAAGAGATCCTGCGCTACGACCCGCCCCTGCATGTCTTTGAACGTTTCGCCTACGAGGATATCGAACTGGGCGATGTCACGCTGGAAAAGGGCCGCAAGATTGCACTGGTGCTAGGGGCCGCGGGCCGCGATCCCGCGCTTTACGACCAGCCCGATGTGTTCGACCCGACCCGTCCGGCCAAGGCCCATGCGGCCTTTGGCGGTGGTTTGCATTTCTGCGTCGGCGCGCCGCTGGCTCGGCTGGAAATGCAGATCGCGTTGCGTGCGCTTTTTGACCATGCGCCGAACCTGCAACTGGCCGAAGCACCGCGCTTTGCCAATACCTACCACTTTCACAAGCTGGAACGGTTGATGGTGACGGTCTAAGTCGCGCCTCCCCGCGCCACGGCGTTACAGCGGCAGCATCGTGGTGGATTTGATCTCTTCCATCGACAGCAGCGCTGTGACGTTGTGCACGCGGACCTCTGAAATCAGCGCCTGATAAAAGGCATCATAGGCGCGGGCGTTCTTGACGCGGACCTTCAGGATATAGTCGATGTCCCCCGCCAGCCGGTGCGCTTCTTGCACTTCGGGACGGTTTTTCAACGCCTTGAGGAACGCCGCCTGCCAGTCGGCCTCGTGGGACGACGTGCGGATCAACACGAAGAAACACGCCTCGAAGCCAAGCGCCTCTGCATCCAGCACAACCGTATGCTGCCCGATCACCCCGGCCTCGCGCAGTTTACGAATCCGGTTCCACACAGGGGTCTTGGAACTGCCGACCTCGCGCGCGATATCGTCTAATGACTGGCTGGCATCGCGTTGTAACTGCGCTAGAATTTTCCGGTCCACGTCATCGATCCGAACGTCCATTCTGCTTTTCCTTCACTCTGTGGTCTGTTGTTCTGTTTGCGCGGCTGAATGGAACGTACGTCCTTATATCCCCAGACACCTAGCGCCTTATTGGAATTATTTCCTATATAGAGCTCAAGCTAAGCGCAAGGACCGAACCACATGGATCATTTCCCAATCTACCTGTCCACCAAGGGCCAGCGCATCGTCTTGTCAGGCGGTGGCGAAGCGGCTTTGGCCAAGCTGCGCCTGCTGCTCAAGACCGAAGCCAAGATCAGCGTCTTCGCCCCGACCCCTGCGCCCGAGATCGCGGCATGGGCCGATGCGGGCCGCCTGACGCTGCACACCCGCGCCCTGCGCCACGGCGATGTCCTGTGCGCGAAACTCTTCTACGCTGCCGATGAAGACGAGACCGAAGACGCCCGCACCGCCGCTATTGCGCGTGCCGAAGGGGCCTTGGTCAATATCGTCGACAATCTGCACGACAGCGCCTTTATCACCCCCGCCATCGTCGACCGTGACCCCGTGACCATCGCCATCGGCACCGAAGGCGCGGCCCCCGTGCTGGCCCGTGCGATCAAGGCCGATCTGGAAGAGCGTCTGCCCACAACGCTGGGAACGCTGGCGCGGATCGGCAAGGGTTTCCGCAAGATGGCCGACGCCCTGCCCTTTGGCCGCCCGCGCCGCGATTTCTGGCGTGACTATTACTTTGCCGCCGGCCCCCGCGCCGTGGCGGATGGCAAAGCCGCCGTCGAAAACGCGCTGAACACGCTGCTGGCCGACCACCAGTCCCGCGCCGCGCGTGCCGGTCACATCGCTTTTGTCGGTGGCGGCCCCGGTGACCCCGAACTGCTGACCCTCAAGGCGCGCCGCGCATTGGACGAGGCCGATGTGGTGATTTACGACCGGCTGATCAGCCCCGAGATCCTCGAACTCGCCCGCCGCGAAGCGCTGATGATCGACGTGGGCAAGGAAGGCTTCGGCCCCTCTACCGCGCAGGAAACCATCAACGATCTGCTGGTCGAACACGCGCAGGCGGGGGCCCAGGTGGTCCGTCTGAAATCCGGCGACGCCACCATCTTTGGCCGCCTGGACGAAGAGATCGACGCCGTGGACGCCCATGGCATCGGCTGGCACATCGTGCCGGGGATCACCTCTGCCTCTGCCGCCGTCGCGACCATCGGGCAAAGCCTGACGAAACGCGGGCGCAACGCCTCTGTCCGGTTCCTGACCGGCCATGACATGAAAGGGTTCGCCGATCATGACTGGGCCGCTTTGGCCCGCCCGGGCGAGGTCGCCGCGATCTATATGGGCAAGAAATCCGCGCGGTTCATTCAGGGCCGCTTGCTGATGCACGGGGCTGATCGCAGCACGCCTGTCACGCTGGTCGAAAATGCCTCGCGCGCGGATCAGCGGATTGTCGAGACCACGCTGGACCGTCTGCCCACCGACCTGAACGCGGCCAATCTGACCGGCCCCGCCCTGACTTTCTATGGGCTGGCACCCCGTGCCGCCGCCCGCGCCACCACCGAATTGTTTCAAGAGGAGATGGCATAATGGCCAAGCCCTTCACCCCCAAAGTCGTCACCGCCAATGCCTTGCTGGAAGGCGACGTGATCTACCAGACCGCCACCGGCTGGACCCGCAAACTGGAAGAGGCCGAAGTCCTGACCGACGAGGCCGTCGCCGATGTGCGTCTGATCGATGCGATCCAGCAAGCCGACCTGACCGTCGGGGCCTATCTGGCCGATGTCGACACCAGCACAGACACACCCAAGCCATCGCATTTCCGCGAAGCATTCCGCGCCAAGGGTCCAAGCAACTACACCCACGGCAAGCAGGAGGTTCAATAATGTACAGCTACACCGAATTTGACGATGCCTTCATCGCCGAACGCAATGCACAGTTCCGCGCACAGGTCGAACGCCGCATCGACGGCTCCCTGACCGAGGATGAATTCAAGCCTCTGCGCTTGATGAACGGGCTCTATCTTCAGCTGCATGCCTATATGCTGCGGGTCGCGATCCCCTATGGCACGCTCAGCAGCCGCCAGATGCACAAGCTGGCCGATATCGCTGCCAAATGGGATAAGGGCTACGGCCATTTTACCACGCGCCAGAACATCCAGTACAACTGGCCCCAGCTGCGTGATGTCCCCGATATGCTGGACGCGCTGGCCGAAGTGAACATGCACGCCATTCAGACCAGCGGCAACACCATCCGCAACGTGACCGCCGACCATTTCGCCGGTGCCGCCGCGGATGAAATCGCCGATCCGCGCCCCGTGGCCGAACTGATCCGGCAGTGGTCCACCGACCACCCCGAATTCCAGTTCCTGCCGCGGAAGTTCAAGGTCGCTGTCTCTGGCGCGCCCCATGACCGTGCGGTGATCAAGGCCCATGATATCGGCCTGCAAATCGTCGAGAAAGGCGGCGAGATCGGCTATCAAGTCATCGTCGGCGGCGGCCTTGGCCGGACCCCGATGATCGGCAAGGTGCTTTACGACTTCGTCAGTTCCGAAGACCTGCTGCCCACGCTCGAGGCCATCGTCTCGGTCTACAACCTGTTGGGCCGCCGCGATAATAAATATAAAGCGCGGATCAAGATCACCGTGCATGAGAACGGCATCGACGACATCCGCGCACGGGTGGACGCCCGCTATGCGCTGATCCGTCCGCAGTTCACTGGCGTCGACCAGCAGATGCTGTCGCGGATCGAGGCGGATTTCGCCAGCCCGACGTTCAAGACCGCCCCGACGGACGCTTATACTGCTGCCTATGACAGCGATCCCGTGTTCAAAAGTTGGGCCGACACCAACCTGACCGACCACCGCGATCCGTCCTACGCGATCGTGTCGATCAGCCTCAAGGCCCATGGCAAGACCCCGGGCGACGCCACTGCCGAACAAATGCACCGTATGGCTGAACTGGCGGCCGAATACGGCCATGACGAACTGCGCATCAGCCACGAGCAGAACGTGATCCTGCCCCATGTGCACCGCGGCGACCTGCCCGCCTTGCACGCGGCGTTGAAAGAGGTCGGCCTTGCCACGGCCAATATCGGCCTGATCAGCGATATCATCGCCTGCCCCGGCATGGACTACTGCGCGCTGGCGACAGCCCGCTCGATCCCGATTGCCCAGGAAATCGCGACCCGCTTTGACGAGCTGAAGCTGGAACACGATGTCGGTCCGCTCAAGATCAAGATCTCGGGCTGCATCAATGCCTGCGGCCACCACCACGTGGGCCACATCGGGATTCTCGGGCTCGACCGCGCCGGTGTCGAAAACTACCAGATCACTCTGGGCGGTGACGGCACCGAAAACGCCGCCATCGGAGAGCGCGCCGGTCCGGGTTTTTCCGCCGACGACATTATTCCGGCGATTGAACGGTTGGTAAAAGGCTACCTCGACCTGCGCAGCGACGCGGGCGAGACCTTCTTGCAAACCTATCGTCGCCTCGGTCTTGCCCCGTTCAAGGCCGTCCTCTACCCGGAAGCACAAGCCAATGCCGCGTGATCAATTGACACTTCCAAATGGGGAAAAAATCCTCCCCGAAGGGCCGGACCGCGTCGCAGCGCTGACCCGTCAGGTGGAAAAGCTGAACGATGGCCTGCGCCATCACAGCGCCACCGACGTGCTGCGTGCCGCGATCGACAATGTGCCCAATCTGGCGCTTGTCTCAAGCTTCGGGGCGGAATCCGTCGCCCTGTTGCACCTTGCCTCTATGGTGAAACGTGATCTGCCGGTGTTGTTCATCGACACAGAGATGCTCTTTGCTGAAACGCTGGTCTATCAGCAAGAGCTGAGCGAACGGTTGGGGCTGCGCAATGTGCAGACGATCCGGGCGCAGGACGTGGCAGAGAAAGACCCCGATGGGACGCTGCATCTGCGCGACCCGGACGCCTGCTGTGCCTTCCGCAAGACCGTGCCCCTGCAGCACGCGCTAGAGGGATTCGACGGTTGGATCACGGGGCGCAAGCGGTTCCAGTCCGGCACCCGCGCCAGCCTGCCGTTCTTCGAGGTCGAAACCCCCGCCGATGCGCCTGCGCGGATCAAGGTGAACCCGCTGGCCCATTGGCAGGCCTCCGACGTGTCGGATTATATCGACGAGAACCGCCTGCCCCGTCACCCGCTGGTGGCCCAAGGCTACCCCAGCATCGGTTGCGCCCCCTGCACCACCAAGGTGAAACCGGGCGAAGACCCCCGCGCCGGTCGCTGGAGAAACATTGAAAAAGAAGAATGCGGCATCCATTTTGTCGATGGCAAGATGGTCCGCACAGGAGCAAAGACATGACACAGTTGATCAATGATCAGGGGTTTGTGGCGGATGATTTCGCCACGCCCTACGCCCCCTTCGATGCTGCTGAAGGCG
>Ga0105354_1002644_pt1 | contig 10615 bp, 9 predicted proteins | sample GOMGulsemesocosm_FD_83658 | JGI IMG/M metagenome (GOLD analysis project Ga0105354, IMG submission 83658) | Methane-oxidizing microbial communities from mesocosms in the Gulf of Mexico - GOM9B Gulf of Mexico | ecosystem: Environmental > Aquatic > Marine > Cold seeps | place: USA: Gulf of America...
AAAAACGACTTTGTATTTCTTCAAAAGCATCATCCCAATCAGTCAATAGGCGAATGGCGGTTTTATAAAAATCCTCTCCTTCAGGCGTTAGTCTGAGCGCCCTCGTGGTTCGCACTAATAACTTTCCTCCCAGAGAATCTTCTAAATTTTTAATCGCGATACTGAGTGCAGGCTGTGATAAGTGAACTTGCTCACAAGCCTCAGTAAAACTTCTCGTTTTTGCTACAGCAACAAAGGCTCTTAGTTGCTTGACTGTAAAATGCGTATTCAATGTTCACCTATACTGTTCACGAATGGATATTTATTAAGGAAAGCAGCTAACAAGCCCCAGACGTCCCGAAGGGCGTTTGTGTTTCAAAGAAAGCTAAACGGGGAAAAGGGGTGAAAACTTGTTTCATCCTTTTAACTTTCTAAGAACACTTGTAAAGGACTGACCATTCACATCGCATTCTTCGCGAATCAGTGTGCCGCTGTTTATGTGTGTTGACCTCTTAGACTTACCCGGCCAAAAAAACAGGGAAAATCTAGACACTTGCTCGCTACTTCCTTAGCTCCCAGTATTTGCGCTATACATAATACTTACTCTAAAACATGTAAATTTTTATATTCAATGCAAAATACTAGCTTTTAAGTCTACGAGTTTAGCAGATATCGTACATTTATAAAGTGAGTTAATATATATCAATATTTTTTTTATTTGATTAATAATAATAGATATTCCAAAATCGACCCATAATCTTAGTACGAGGTATTGAAATGTCTGGTTTTAATAAAGTTGTAGATAGCTATGAAATGGCACTTGAAGGTTTATCTGATGGAATGACAGTCCTGGCCGGTGGTTTTGGTCTTTGCGGCATACCCGAGAACTTGATCAATGAAGTCAAACGTTTAGGTGTGAAAGACTTAACCGTCGTCTCTAATAACTGTGGTGTTGATGGCTTTGGCTTAGGCGTACTCCTGGAAGACAGACAGATAAAGAAAATGATTTCTTCATATGTCGGTGAGAATGCCCTTTTTGAAAAGCAATTACTGGCAAATGAGCTAGAAGTTGAGCTTACACCACAGGGAACACTTGCGGAGAAAATGCGCGCGGGCGGTGCAGGCATCCCTGCTTTCTATACGGCCACTGGCTTTGGTACTCCTGTAGGTGATGGGAAAGAAGTGAGAGAATTTTCTGACCGCCAATATATATTAGAAGAATCTATCACCGGTGATTTTGCCATCGTCAAAGGTTGGAAAGCTGATAGATTTGGCAATGTCGTTTATCGTCACACTGCACAAAACTTTAACCCGCTAGCAGCTACCGCAGGAAAAATAACCGTCGTCGAAGTTGAGGAAATAGTTGAACCTGGCGAGCTGGAACCCAGCCAAATACACACACCGGGAATCTATGTAGACCGTATTATACAGGGCAGCTTTGAAAAACGCATAGAGCAGCGCACTGTACGTGATTAATAAGCTTACAATTAAGCTGATATTGTAATAAAAGACAAGTATGTCTAGGAGTAATTAATATTATGGCACTTACTCGTGAACAGATGGCAATTAGAGTTGCCCGCGAATTAGAAGATGGCTTTTACGTAAACTTAGGTATTGGTATTCCAACATTAGTTGCCAATTATGTTCCAGATGACATTGATGTTATGCTGCAGTCGGAAAATGGCTTATTGGGTATGGGACCTTTTCCACTGGACAGTGACGTCGATGCCGACATGATCAATGCAGGTAAGCAAACAGTGACTGCCGCTACTGGCGCCTCTATTTTTTCTTCTGCAGACTCTTTTGCGATGATCCGAGGCGGCCATGTTGACTTAACGGTACTGGGTGCTTTTGAAGTTGATGTGATGGGAAATATTGCCTCTTGGATGATTCCAGGCAAACTGATTAAAGGAATGGGCGGCGCTATGGATCTGGTTGCGGGGGCTGACAATATCATTGTCACTATGACACACGCATCTAAGCATGGAGACTCTAAACTTCTCAGTAAATGCACTCTTCCCTTAACAGGCGCTGGCTGTATCAAAAAAGTGCTGACAGATTTGGCCTATCTTGAAATCATTGATGGTGCTTTTGTACTGAGAGAGCGTGCACCTGGAGTGAGTGTTGAACAAATCCAAGCACTGACAGAAGGGAAGCTTATTATTCCTGATCACGTACCTGAAATTGAGTTTTAATTGACAACAAGTGATCAACACATTCAGAAATTGGGGGTTTTATTGTATAAATTAATTTTTTTTGTGCCTGTAGAAAATTGTGAATCAGTAAAGCAAGCCATTTTTGAGACCCAAGCGGGAAGTTTAGGTCATTACGCTAATTGTTGCTGGCAAACCTTAGGAGAGGGAGAATTTATCCCCACTGGGTTTGCCGCTCCCCACATTGGCGAAATAAACAAAACTCAAAAAGTGCCTGAATATCGTGTTGAAATACTCTGTACTCAGGAAAATGTGGATCTAGCAGTAAAAGCGTTAATAGCTAACCACCCCTACGAAAAGCCCGCTTTTGAAGTGTATGAACCACTCGCAAAGTATTTCGATTTTTATACCAGATAACTCTGTAATTCACTACTATGCCTTAATATTCAGAAGAGCATAGAAGGATCTAGGCAATAGCTTAAGCGTAGCTCAAACCATATGAGCTATTTTTAAATAGCGCTCAATCTGTCAACTTCTTATATTGATCACCTAGAGTTTGCGAACAATCCCATATCTTAATATTTATGCAACCACTCTTTCACCGTTAGGTGAAAGACGTGTTAAGCTGCGAACGCAAATGCTCGTCAAATTGGCTTAACCAGATCATAAATTCTGGCGAATTGAGTTTTAACTAATGCATCAAAGCTCAGCCTCTTATCTAGCTTTATACCTATGAATTGACCACTCCAGCAAGAAAAGGAATTTCTTTTGTTAAATGCAAGAAAACCTAGCCCTAATAGCGTTGCAGATTTATTAGTCGAGCAAATTCGCCACGACATACTCTTTGCGATACTTCCCGTAGGTTTGACCTTATCAACCGGTCTTTTGGAAAAACAATATGGCGGTAGCCCTGCCTATCTAATTGAAGCATTACAAAAACTTAAACAGGAAGGCTTTGTCACTCTTAATGATCAACGCAATTTCCAGGTCAGTAATGCCAGTAATGAAAACTCGCAATGTGTCACCCAAGAGCGCGTTAAACTTGAATCTATTGGGCTAGAGACATCTATTAAAAACGGCAACATACACTGGTATGCGATGATCACGAGTGCACATAACAATTGGCTTGATAGCTGCAAGTCAACCCAGAAAAACCCGCAATGCGCAGCCGTAGATTTTGAAGAAAACATTAAACTGTTCCATCAAAAACTGATCAGCGCGTGTGGCTCAACGTCTCTAATATCCCAACAAGATAAGCTCTATCAGCAAACAAGATCCCTAAGAGTTGCGATTTTGCAATCCCCTGATACAAACCTTGAAGAATACACGCAACTTGCAAAAAAGCTCATGACCCATATATTTGCAAAAGAAATAAAACAGTCATTATCAACACTTGAGAAGCTGATTAATTTCACATAAAAAGGTAGGATTAACGCTCTATTTATTACCTCTACTATTTTTATGACTCTTAAACAAAACACCGCTCAGAAATCTAAGTTGCATCCTAAAAACCTGCATAATGATCATTATGATTTTGCCCGCCTAGAAGAAAATCATCCATTGTTATCAAAACACACTTATCAATTAAGAGGCCGAACAACACTCGATTTTTCTGACTCAGACGCTGTTATTCAACTCAACTGTGCGCTGCTTAAAACATACTATAAAGTAGATCATTGGCAGATTCCCGATGGTTATTTGTGCCCACCTATCCCAGGCAGAGTAGACTATATCCACTATTTAGCTGACCTGTTACAAAGAGCATATCCAGATCGCAGCATTAATTCGCCCAAAATCACTGTGTTAGATATAGGTACCGGCGCAAGTTGTATTTACCCTATCTTAGGTCAAAGATGCTATCAGTGGTCATTTATTGGCAGCGATATAGACCCCATCTCAGTTAACACTGCCAAACAAATTATTGCTGCTAACCCAGGACTTGCTAAACGCGTCAAAATCAAACAACAAAAGAGTCCTGCTCACTTTTTTGAAGGCATTCTCGATAGCCAAATGAAAATTGATTTAACAATGTGTAACCCGCCTTTTCACAGATCTTTAAAAGAAGCCTTAAGTGGCAATAAAAGAAAAAGAGATAACCTGCAAAAGAATAGGCTTCACAATTTGTCAAAATCAGTTAACAATTTAAATTTTGGCGGCCAGCAAGCCGAATTATTCTGCCAAGGTGGTGAGCTTCAATTCATAAAATCAATGGTAAAAGAGAGCAAACAATTCGCACATCAAGTTCTCTATTTCAGCACTCTGGTATCAAAAACAGACAATCTTAATGCTATAAAACTCGCCCTAAAAAAAGTTAATGCCGTTGATATTCAAACCGTCAAAATGCATCAAGGTAACAAAACCAGCCGCTTTATCGCCTGGTCTTTTCTAGATGCAGAACAAAGGCGAGTCTGGAAAAAGCCAGATCTGGTCAAAAAACAAACTAATTAAATAAAGATGATTAATTTCCAGCCCCTTATGGTGCAGATTTATTAGCTCCACTAAAACCATAAACATGCCGCTTTACAAAGCGAACAGGCTTACCTCTGAAATTTTTCATTCTATCCCACACACTCAATGGCGCTGCGTAGTTTTCATTGATATAACAATTGCGCTTATTTATCTTATATTCATATTGTTGTAGCCTCGCCTTTCACACATAGCAAGGTATTCAACAATGTTCTCTATCGAGATAGATAAACACATCAGCATTCTTTTCTTACACCACAAGTTCAAAACTGATTTCCATAAATTATACAAAGCTAACAAGTTGCGGTTTTCCAAGTGGTTCGACTGGCCACAAGAGAGTGACCACCTCAGCTATTTCGAGAGTTTAATCAAAGACGCTCTCTATGACTACGCCCGTGGTAAAGCTGTACACTGTGGTATAAGCTTCGATGAACAAATGATTGGTTATATTGGGCTAACCCAGATTAACCATGAATTAGATAAAGCTGAACTACGTTTCCTAATAGCCCCTAAGTTTGAAGGACGCGGAATAATGCACAAAGTATGCACAAAAATGATTGCATACAGTTTTGATTTTCTCACACTTGAAAAACTTGAAATGTCTATAGCCACTGAAGACTTAGCCAGTCGTAAAGCCTGTGAAGCTTTAGGTTTTCAGTTAGAGGGGATACTCAAATGTGCTGATAACATCAAAGGAAAACTGATTGACCATGCCAGATATGGTCTGTTTAGATCGAGTTATTTAACAGCCAAGTCATAAATGCAAATTTATGACTTAGTTATGCAGTTTATCATTTAAAAGCGATTGTAAAGCTATACTTTGACGCTCATAATCTTGACTAAAAATTGCGATACCTTTGGTTGGATTAATTATGTCTAAAAAAATAAATCTTGGCGTCATCTTTGGCGGCCGCTCCGCTGAGCACGAAGTCTCCTTAATGTCTGCAAAATCCATTGTAGCTGCCGTTGATAAAGAAAAATATAATGTACATTTAATTGGCATCACCCATACAGGACAGTGGCTTTATGCGCAGAACGACCAAGCAGCCCTAGAATACAAAAGCGTTGATGAGCAACAGTTACTTGAAATCAATATTGATTTCTCCAACGCTAGCGCAACTTTGATCAATAATTCTGCAGATCAACGCGGAGAGAAGCTCGCCCAACTTGATGTTGTTTTTCCCATCCTTCATGGGCCCTACGGCGAAGACGGCACCATCCAGGGTCTATTAGAGCTATCGAATGTTGCCTATGTGGGCTGTGGAGTCGCTGCCTCCGCTATTGCTATGGATAAAGCTCTTGCCAAGAATGCGTTCAAAGCAGCAGGTCTGGCTCAAATGGAATATACTGTTTTTAACTTCAGTAAATACGACACTGACCCTATATTAGTCGTGACTGAAATCGAAGCTGCGCTAAAGTATCCTGTCTTTATAAAACCTGCAAACATGGGATCAAGCATTGGCATTTCTAAAGCAAACAGCCGTGTTGAACTAGAAGCTGGCTTACAGGAAGCTTTTAAATATGACAATAAAATTGTGGTGGAACAAGCTGCCGATAACTGTTCTGAAGTTGAATGCGCAGTTTTAGGTGAAAGCCCTGTTAAAGCATCTGCTGTCGGCGAAATTATAGCCGGTAAAGAGTTTTATGATTATGAGACAAAGTATTTTGATGGAAAGTCAGAAACACTAATACCAGCCTCACTACCTGAAGCTGTAATGAAAAAAGTACAAGCAGCATCCTTGGTTGCATTTGAAGCTATTGACGGCAGTGGCCTATCGCGGGTGGATTTTTTTGTTAATAAAGATAGCCACGAAATTTACATCAACGAGGTAAATACCATGCCAGGTTTTACCCCTATTAGTATGTACAGCAAGCTATGGAATGCCAGTGGCATCGAATACTCCAACCTGATCGATAAACTGATCAATATTGCACTGATAAGACACCAGCAAAAATCGCGTTTATCTCATCACTCATCCCTATAGGATTAATGGACCAGAGTCTAGATGATTTAGACCTAGCCTAAATCATCTAGAGCTAAGGGACATGCGATTAAGTCCAAAAACGCCTCTGGCGTTCAGGATTTTCGTGATTGAGGCAATGCTTACAGGCGGGCTGGTTGCCCGGCGAAAAGCATTAACAAAGAGCACGGAATATCCTGTACGCCCCGCAGGGTGGATCTCTAAGAGGCCATTTCCTTTGTCAGAAAACTTGTAAAGGACTAGCCATTCACTTCGCTTTCTTTCGCGGATCTGGCCTCTTAGTTATCCACAGAGAAGATTTGGGGACTTGATCGCATGTTCCCTAACTAAACGCTTATTGAACAGCGATCAACGGTTCAATATGATTAATAAATTTATCTGCGGATAGTAATCCTACTGTTTGCATGTGACTCATAAGTTCACCCTTTGCATCATAAAAAACTAATGCAGGCGGACCCAGTACTTGGTATTTTTTAAGTAGTGCCCGCGCATCATCATTAAAATCCGTCAAATCCACTTTTATCAAACGCATCTTTGATAGTTTTTCAGCGACAGCCTCCTCCTCAAACATCAGCTCCAATTCTACGCAAGATATGCACCAATCAGCGTAGAAATCTAACATTACCGGCAGGTTCTCAGCTTTTGCCTGCGTTAGTAGCGGCCTTATCTCAGCCAGTTTTGTCACTTTGCTGAAGCTGTTATTACTGCCAGATTGAACATTCTTAGTGATACTCAAACCTTGTAAAGGCTGCACAAATCGAGCATTACCTACAAACACACCGATCAACAAGCTTAAACCGTAGACTAAAAACACTAACCCAATGCCTTTAAAAAGTTTGGCCAGAGCAGTATCCTTTTCTTTCAATGGTGCAAATGCGCCAATGAAAATCGCACTTAGGATAATAGTGATGGCGCTTAAAAGCTGAGTGACTTCAATACTAACCACTCTATCTAGCATGTAAATGGCCATAAAAATAAGCACTACACCGAACACTGCTTTAATGCGAGTCATCCAGGCTCCTACCTTAGGTAGAAAATGCCCAGCTGAAACTCCAACCAGTAACAGTGGAACCCCCATCCCTATACTTAATGAGAACAGAGCAAGCCCACCTAGAACAGGGTCTGCACTTTGTGCTATATAAATTAACGCGCCAGCCAAGGGCGCAGCCATACAAGGCCCTACTATCAACGCCGAGAGAAAACCCATTATCGCCACACCAATATAATTACCGGTGCGTTGGTTACTGCTTACAGATGTCAGCTTACTTTGTAGCGCAGCAGGCAATTGCAGCTCATAGCAACCAAACATCGACAGTGCTAGCAGCACAAAGACAATACTAAATAATATAATAATCCAAGTGGCTTGCAACAAGGCCTGCAAGTTCTCACCAAACATCCCTGCCAATACACCAGCCGCAGTGTAGGTAATAGCGACCGATAGTACATACACCAAAGTTAAGCTAAATGCTTTTCCTCTGGTCACTTGCTTGCCTTGACCGACGATAATGCTGGAAATAATGGGGATCATTGGCAATACGCAAGGCGTTAAAGAAAGCGCCAGTCCTGCGACAAAAAACACGCCCATTATCCAGGCTAAATCACCTTCACTAAGTAATACACTGAAATAATCTTGCTCACTCACCGCAAGTGAACCTTCCGTAGCTGCAATGACCGGATCACCGGTATTATCAGCAGCGTCGCTCTGCTCAGTTAAAGCAATATTTAACATTTTACTGACGGGGGGATAACAAACACCACCATCCCAACAGCCCTGATATTGAACTCTTAAATTAACAGTGCCCTGTTGTTGATAGCGCCCAAGATTGAGCACAATTTCACTACTGTGATAATAGACGTTCACCTTGCCAAATAACGGATCGTCTTTTAATTTACTTTTACTACGACTGACTTCTGCTACTACTTCATCAGCTATAGTAAATATCATTTTATTATCGTATAGATAATAGGCGTCGAGAATATCCCAACGCAAAAGCAACTGATTATTTGGCAGTATTTCACTTGAAAGTGTAAACACCTCGTCTACAAGTCTTGGATCTTGTGACTCACTCTTACCAAAAATCCCAGCGTTTACAGTTAATACCTGCAATATAAAAAACAACGGCAGTACAATTTTTACCATCTTACTTCGAAAAAGCTTAAACAAGACATACTCCAACTTATTAATATAACAACGCCTTTCATTGACTTTTTAAAACACACTTAGTTCTATTCAATTCTCATAGAGACAGTATTTTTCCCAATAAAAACCGCTACATTCTAACGTGAGTTTAAATTTGTCGTTACCGTTATTACGCAAGCAAGGCATTATTTAGATTCGAAAACTGGCAAGCTTTACCAAAAATATCTAACATCTATGACAAACGCGCCGCAATCAGTCTTTTTTTAACCGTTATTGGATAATTAGCGTTAAAGCTACTTATCCCTTCCCGTCTTTTATGTTAAAAAGGTTGTCCTTATAAACATAAATAAAGATAAAGCTGCGAAGCTGATATATCCGCGTAGGGCGCACGAGCTAATGACTAATAACCAAGTAGATAATTTAAATGTAGACTCTTTTTCAGTACTTATCACGCCTCAAGGCTTGAAAGAAAAATTACCGCTGAGCAGCACTGCAAAGCACGTAATCACCGAGGGACGCGAGATCATCCGCAACATATTGGACGGTTCTGACAAGCGTCTGTTCGTGGTAATAGGCCCCTGTTCTATACACGACACCCAAGCTGCTCTTGATTACGCCAAGCGCCTTAAGGCGCTTTCGGAAAAAGTACAAGATTCTATCTATATCGTCATGCGTGTGTATTTTGAAAAGCCAAGAACAACGGTTGGCTGGAAAGGTTTAATTAACGATCCAGAACTTAACGACTCTTTTCAAATTGAAAAGGGACTGCATATTGCGCGTAAGTTACTACTAGACATTTCAGAGCTCGGCCTTCCACTCGCCACTGAAGCGCTCGATCCAATCTCGCCGCAATACCTGCAAGATTTAATTTCTTGGTCTGCTATTGGCGCACGTACCACAGAATCCCAAACGCACCGTGAGATGTCATCAGGTCTTTCTTGCGCTGTGGGCTTCAAAAACGGCACGGACGGCGGTCTTGCTGTCGCCACTAACGCCTTGCAATCAGTCAGCCACTCTCACAGCTTCTTAGGTATTAATTCTGGTGGTGAAGTCTCTATCATTAAGACCAAAGGTAACCAATACGGGCACCTTGTTTTAAGAGGTGGCGGCGGCAAGCCAAACTACGATATTGCCAATATTTTACGCAGCGAGCAAGCGCTTGAAAAAGCAGGTCTTAAAGCCAACATCATGGTTGATTGTTCTCACGAAAACTCTTCCAAAGACCCTGCAATGCAGCCTTTAGTTGCCAAAAACATTAGCCAACAGATATTAGAGGGCAACAAATCTATTGTCGGCTTAATGATCGAATCTAACATCGGCTTTGGCAATCAGAAAATGACTGCTGATCCTGCAGATCTCGAATACGGCGTATCCATTACGGATGGTTGTATTGACTGGCAGCAAACTGAAGACTGTTTATTAGAAATGCATAATAAGCTTAAAGATATCTTGACAACTCGTTAATACTTATTGATTTTTTATATTGAGAGAGATAAAACGCCAGCTACAACATATTGTAGCTGGCGTTTGTTTTTTTAATACTCAGTGAATTTTCCCTCCTGTTTCAACCCTTACCATTTATTGGCAGCTTCAAGATCTGATTGCTTTTGCTCTACCCATGACTCTTGCGACTCTATCGCCTCTTTTTTCCAAAAAGGCGCCTCTTTTTTAAGATAATCCATAATGAATTGGCTGGCTTCAAATGCAGCGACCCTATGAGCACTAACCACTCCCACAAAAACAATATTGTCATCTACATGCAAACGCCCTACTCGATGAATCACTGCAACATTATCAAGTGGCCAGCGCGCTCTTGCCTGACCGACAATTTTTGTTAAACATTTCTCTGTCATACCTGGATAATGCTCTAAAAACATGAATTTCAAATCATTTTG
>Ga0105354_1002650_pt1 | contig 10611 bp, 8 predicted proteins | sample GOMGulsemesocosm_FD_83658 | JGI IMG/M metagenome (GOLD analysis project Ga0105354, IMG submission 83658) | Methane-oxidizing microbial communities from mesocosms in the Gulf of Mexico - GOM9B Gulf of Mexico | ecosystem: Environmental > Aquatic > Marine > Cold seeps | place: USA: Gulf of America...
AGAGATTCATATTGAAGATAATGGCTCAGGAATGGATTATAAATTAATTCGCGATGTTTGGTTGCACCCAGGAACGACACATAAAAAAAATCAAATTGAAGATGAATCATTTAATAACCCTTGTAATCGAACTCCTTTAGGAGAAAAAGGAATAGGGAGGTTTGGAGTTCATAAATTAGGGGAAAAAATTAAATTAGTTTCAAAAACTTCAGAAAGTAAAGAAGTTCACTTGAATATTGATTGGTCGGATTTTGACAATGATGAACTTCTTGAAAAAATCCCTATTGATTTAATCGAGAAAGATGAACCTGAGATCTTTGCTCCTAATGAACATGGAACAAAAATAATTATTAAGGGACTAAGGCATAAATGGACTAGAGGAGGAATTCGAGAACTCTATAGAGCTATTAATTCTTTGAATTCACCATTTGATAAGTTAAATTCATTCAAAGTTTTATTCAAAATAGATAATCAACATTGGCTTGATGGATTGTTATCTTTTAAAGATATTAAAGAAAGCTCATTGTTTAATGCTGATGTTGTTATTGAAGATAATCAAATTACATCATTAGATTATGGTTTTACTCCATGGGAGTCGATGAAGGAGTTGAATCCACGTGTTCATAAAGAGGTGGATATTGATATGACACATAAAGCTTATGATGAAAAAGCTAAAAAGAAAATTATCAAAGATATAGACTTGTCCGAATTTAATATTGGGAAAGTTAAATTGAAGCTTTTAATTTTTGATCTAGACTCTAAGGTTCTTTCTTTAGGGGTACAAGATAAAAAAGGTTTTAAAAGTTATTTAAAATCAAATGGGGGTATCAGAGTATATCGAGATGGAGTCCGTGTCTATGATTATGGTGAGCCTGGTAATGATTGGTTGAGTTTAGATTTAGACAGGATTAATCTTCCTGCGGCAAGAATTAGTAATAACATAGTAATTGGTGCTATAGATTTAGATCGTTTATCTAGTCGTGATCTTACTGAGAAAACAAACAGAGAAGGGTTTATTGAAAATGATGCATTTCGAGAGTTTTATAGCGCAATTAGGTTTGTCATAAATCGAATAATTACTCAAAGAAATATTGATAAGGATAAATTAAGAAGTCATTATAATAAAGGTAAAAAAAATAAGGTCCCTGTAGTTAGTAATTTATCAATACTAAGAGAAAAGGTTAGTAGTAGTCTTCCTCAGACGCCAGTAAAAGATGAAATACTGGGAATGATTACTGAAATTGAATCTGATTATAAAACTATAAGTGAAGTTTATATTAGAAGCGCTAGCGCTGGACTAAGTTTGAGTATTGTAATTCACGAAATTGAAAAAATAATACAAGAACTATTATGGGTAGTTGAAGAAGAGGGAAATAAGAATAAGGAATCTGATAGAATTAAATCATTAACTTGGCATTTAGGAAAACTTGTTGATGGTTACAGTGGGTTAATTAGAAGGCGTTCTAGAAAAGAATCTGATTTAAAATCAGTTGTGACTAATGGACTTTGGAACATAGAATTTAGGCTAAAAGCTCATGAGGTGGAAATAATAAAGGATTTTTCAATGGAAAAACTTTTTGAAACCAAAACAAGATGTTCTGATAATCTTATCGTTGGAACGATAGTCAATATTATAGATAATTCGATTTGGTGGCTAACACATGGGAAAGTTCAAAACAAGAAAGTATTCATTGATATTACGGATGAATTACCGGGGTACACGACTGTATTAATTGCTGATAATGGACCTGGATTTACTTTGCCAACAGAAGAAGTTGTGAAGCCATTTATTACAAATAAAAATGGAGGGATAGGAATAGGTCTTCATGTTGCTTACGAAATTATGAATAGTCATGGGGGTGAGTTGTTATTCCCTGAGCCAAATCAATTCACTATCCCGGAAGAGTTCAAGTCAGGAGCAATTGTTGCACTAGCATTTAAAAACAAAAAAAAATAATACAATGATACTACCAAAAAATGGGGGAGTTGTAGTCATTGACGATCAACCAAACGAAGCCTTACCAATCATAAGAGCAATGTCTAAAAAAGGAATTCCTACGACATATTATCAAGGGAATGAAGAATCTAGTTTACCAGATAAGCCCTGTCAAATTGTTCGATTAATTTTTCTAGACTTACAACTTATTGAATCAAATGATGCGCATCAAATATCTAAGAGTATAACTAATGTTTTGCAAAGGATTATTTCAAAAGATAACGGACCATATATTTTAGTGATATGGAGTAAAAATGGTGGGAAGTATAGTTCTGGTGTGCAAGAAGAAATTAACAAGCATTATCATCTCAGACCAGCTTGTGTTGTTGAGTTTAATAAGAGAGACTGTTTAGAAGAAGAAATTGTTAGTAATGTTGATGAAGAATCTTTAATTGAAGATGTTATTGATCGACTACAAGGAAGGCTTGAAGATGAGGATGAAGAGGCTATTAAAACAGCTATTAAAGAGTCTTTAGCTGATGAGTTCCAAACGCAATTTGTTGCAAAAAGTGACGCTATGGATACAATAGAAGCTCACATTAGGGAAGGTCTAGAAACGGCAGGAGTATTTCATTTATTTGTTATTTGGGAAAACTTGATTAATTATTCTGGCGCAAAGACAGTTCAAGCCATTTCTGATACAATTGAAACAACAAATTTATGGGAACAAAATATGAGAGACGTTATTAAACGTATGGCTAGAGCAAGAACTGGACGAAATGAGATAACGAACGAACTTGCGTTGGAAGCTGCTCTAACAACTTTTACATATTCTTTTTCTGAAGAACTGGAGTCAGTGATTCGAGACTATGAATTTCCTCCATATGTTGAATTAGAATCTCCCTATATTATTGCAGGCTATAGTAAAGAAGAACTTATTCGTATTGAAGAGTACCTTGATAAACAAAACAAACCTAAATTACGTTTGATTAAGGAGGATACAGAGTTAAGAAGTGACGTAAATCCTTTTAAGATAAGTGCGTTGTCTAATGGTGTAAGCCCCGACCATTCGGAAGCTGTGGCTGATTTAATTCAGACATATACGAATATACCTAATGTGATTAATACAAAGTTACATATAGAATTAAATCCATCAAAAGAATTAATACCAGGAAATGTTTATGAAAGGGTTATAGATGATGAAGCTAAAAAAAGGGAATATCTATTGACTTATTTTGATAAAATTGATGCAGACCTTAACAAATATAAATTTATAGAATTAGAGGTTTCTCCAATTTGTGATTATGCTCAAACTAAATGGAAAAAATCTAGATTAATTTCTGGTGTCATTTATCTAGAAGACTGCCCTAAATCCAAATCCAAAATTGATCATTTATATACAGTTCAACCCTCGGTAAAAATTAAAGAAGAAACTATGAAAATGATGTTCGATTTTCACTTGTTTAAATCATTGGACAAAGAGATTGCTGAAGAAAGAGAAATATGGTTTAGATTGAAAAGAGAGCTGCTTTTGGATATTATTGCTAATCTTTCTGGTCATGTAAATAGACCTGGTATATCATTTATGGCTTAGTTTATTTTAATAAACTGGCTTTTGTCTAAGGTAAAATATTATAAAGGTAAATTTCTTATACCCTGTAAAAAAGTAACTATACAATATAAAAACACTTTTTTACAGGGTGTGAAATTCCTTTAAGCCCCTAATGAATGGATATGAGTGTCTATGGTTCTATGAAAATAAATCATTTTAAAACTTAGGACTTGAATCCCCTTAAACCGTCCCCTTTATAAAAAGAAAAAACCTCAACATGTTGAAAATCAACAATTATGAGGTTTTAAAAGGTGGTCCCACTTGGGCTCGAACCAAGGACCCTCTGATTATGAGTCAGATGCTCTAACCAACTGAGCTATGGGACCGAAAACGTGTGCAATATTACTACTTATTTACAGATACACCAAATAATTTTACGCTATTTCTTTAATTTCTTGGCACAATTCTATTAAAGTGCCGTTAGTAGATTTTGGATGTAAAAAGGCAACCAACTTATTGTCAGCACCTTTTTTAGGTTTTTCGTTTAAAACAACAAAACCTTCACCTTGTAATCTTTTTATTTCTGCTTCAATATCAGTTACGTCAAATGCAATGTGATGTACTCCTTCTCCCTTTTTATTTAGGAATTTAGCAATGGGACTGTTTTCATTAGTAGCTTCTAGTAATTCTATTTTATTTTCTCCAATTTTAAAAAAAGAAGTGTTTACTCCTTCGCTTTCAACGGATTCCATTTTGTAGTGTGGTTTTCCAAATAACTTAGCGAATAATTCATTTGATTCTTCTAAGTTCTTCACTGCAATACCTATATGCTCAATTTTATTCATTGCTTGTCAGTTAATTATATTACGTAATTAAACACAAAAATAGATTATTAAATGGTATTGTCTTATTTTTGCGGTATGGAAAGTAATAGACAAAAGAAAATAGCAGGAGTTTTGCAACTTGATTTGGTAGATGTACTTCAAGGAGCAGTAAGAGAAGGAGGAATGCATGGAGTGTTAATTTCAGTTTCAAAAGTAACGGTGCCTACGGATTTATCTACAGCAAAAGTGTATTTGAGTATTTTCCCTATCGAAAAAGCAAATGAATTATTAGCGGGGATAAAATCGAATAAAGCAGCTATTAAACATGAAATAGCACAACGTACAAAGCATCAATTAAGAAGAATGCCTGAGTTGTTCTTTTTTGTAGATGATTCTTTGGAGTATATTGATACTATTGAAAAATCTTTAAAAGGAGAAGAAAACCCAATTAAAGACACGGATTTATTAGACGATAGAGACATTATATAATCTTATTTGAAGTTCTCCCTATACATAGCAAAACGATATCTTTTTACTAAAAGTGCCAATAATGCCATAAACATTATTTCAAGAATAGCATCTATGGGGGTTATTTTTGGTTCTATGCTATTGCTAATAGTTTTATCTGGTTTTGCAGGGTTAAAAACATTCACCCTATCATATTCGAGTGTTGTAGATCCGGATTTTAAAATTAGTTCGGCATCAGGGAAAAAAGTTGTAATTACTCCAGAGCAATTATCAAAGCTTGAAGATTATACTGATATTATCAGTTACAGTAAAGTAATTGAAGAGAAGGTTTTTTTAGAGTTTAGAGGAAAAACGGAAATAGCTACTATCAAAGGAGTAGATGAGCAGTATCAACAAACTGTTGCAATTGATTCAACAGTATCCTTAGGGAAATGGTTCGAGCCTAACACGAAACAAACTGTAGTAGGTGAAGACTTGGCTTTAAAATTAGGCTTAGGAGTTTTTGATTATTCAAGTAATTTAAAATTAATAGTACCTAAACCAGGTAAAGGGCAGATAAACGAGAATACATTAAGTAAGGTTTTTGCGTATAATGTAGGGTTGTTTAACGTGAATGATGTTTATAATAAACAGTATTTGTTTTCTTCATTAGAAACAACACAAGAGTTACTGAGTTATAATGCTAATACAATAACTGCTCTTGAATTAAAAACAATTACTGATGTTGATGAAGAAAAGCTAAGAGAAGTGCTAAATGCTATTTTTGACAACAAGATTATCATTAAAAACAAGTCGGAGCTTAATGATGCAATTCATAAAATGTTAAACACCGAAAATATTGCGGTGTATTTAATATTTACACTGATTTTGATTATTGCTCTTTTTAATGTTATTGGCTCAATTATTATGATGATAATTGATAAAAAGAGAGATTTGGTAACCTTCTCCAATCTTGGAACTCCAATTAGTGATATCAAACAAATATTTTTTCTTCAAGGAGCTTTGTTGACATTCATTGGTGGAAGTATTGGAGTAATATTAGGAGTGTTATTAGTGGGGTCGCAAGTTATTTTTGAATACATAAAAATCCCAGGTACGAATATGCCATATCCTGTTGAATTAACACCGATGAATATATTGATTGTTTTGGTGACCATATTTTCACTTGGATTGATAGCTTCTAAAATAGCTTCCTATCGTATTAGCAAAAAGATGCTAAATATAGGTTAGTATAAAGTATTGTATCAATAATGGATTATTGCGTAAGAAAAAGGAGTAGTAATTTTAATAAAAGAGATTACCTAAAACGTATCAGGGCTAATTCTGGTTCCTACTAATTGTTTTTAAATACGTAGTCTAGAGTTAGATAATCTCTTCGTTTCTTAAAGTTACTATAAGAACAACGTTTGTAAAACCATAAATGAGTGAAGTGGTTACTTGGGTGAGGGAACTATTCATTTAAAAAGGTAAGTGGGAATTATTTTATGTTTGGCTGAGTCCAGCCTGTTTTGAGCCTTTCGATAAAAGCTCAAGATGAAGTATCAGAGTCTTAATGAGAATAAGTGTTTGATGGATTTCGATAAGCTCAATCTGACAATCAAACTTCTTAGTTTGATAAAAGTTATTGTTTGTATGTCACACTGAGCTTGTCGAAGTGTTTTTTTATAGTAATTCAAACAAGGTCATTACTTCGAATAAAATTAGTTAGAAAGGAAAGTGATTTTGTATCAAGAATTTACGAGTAATCATTTTCTATTTCTGAAGCACACTAAGATTATGCCTTTGGAGGCTTAATCAAACTGATAATCTTTAAACTTTACTGCAACTTCATCTAAAACATCGAAGACACCTGCAGAATCATCTGTAGTAACCATTTTAATGCGATAATCTTTAAAATCTCTAATACCTTTAAAGTAGTTGGTGTAGTGACGTCTAGTTTCAAAAACGCCTAATTTTTCACCTTTCCAATCCAAACTCATTTGTAAATGACGTCTGGCAGCACTTACACGTTGCTCCATAGTAGGTAGCTTCATGTGTTCTCCGGTATTGAAAAAGTGTTTTACCTGATTAAAAAACCAAGGATTTCCAATAGCAGCTCTACCAATCATACAGCCATCTAAGCCGTAATCATCGCGCATTCGCATAGCGTCTTCAGGAGTGGTAACATCACCATTTCCGAATACAGGAATATGCATGCGTTGGTTGTTTTTTACCTCTGCAATTGGTGCCCAATTAGCATCGCCTTTATACAACTGTGCTCTAGTACGACCATGAATTGAAATCGCAGCACAGCCAACATCTTGTAAGCGTTCAGCAACTTCAACAATTTTGATAGAATCTTCATCCCAACCCAAACGTGTTTTAACAGTTACAGGTAATTTGGTGTGTTTTACCATGGCTTCTGTAAGAGAAACCATTAAGTCAATATCTTTTAATATTCCTGCGCCTGCTCCTTTAGAAACAACTTTTTTTACGGGGCAACCAAAGTTAATATCAATAATATCTGGTCCACTTGCTTCTACAATTTCTACAGAACGCAGCATAGATTCTAATACGGCACCGAAAATCTGAATTCCTACAGGGCGCTCTTTTTCATAGATGTCCAACTTCATAGTGCTTTTTGCTGCATCACGAATTAAACCTTCTGAAGAGATAAATTCAGTGTATACCACATCTGCACCTTCTTCTTTGCATAAAGCTCTGAATGGTGGATCACTTACATCTTCCATTGGTGCTAGTAATAACGGAAAATTTGGTAATTCTATGTCGCCTATTTTAACCACGTATTGAAATTTTTAAAGTGCAAAAATACTATTTTTTTAGAATTCTTGAGTGTTAAAAACTCTTATATACTGCTATTTATCCATTCTATAGCTAATTTTAAGGAGTCTTCATTACTACAGGTTACATCTGGAGTTAACCCATCGTGTAAAATTTGTTTATTTTTATTACACATATATGTAGTGCTAAATCCAAATTCTGCACCAGAATTAAAATGATAAGTTTGGATGCCAGTCATAAGTCCATTTGTTTTAGATCCAAAAGATTTTGTATGAATTTGACTTTTTAAAACGTAGGCTAAAAATTCACCTTGGCTTGCTGTTTTGTTATTTATTAAAATTGCAATTTTTTTATTTAAGTTTTGTAAAGAATCTTGATAAGATAAAGAATTTATTATTTTATCATCAAAGTAATAGTTGTTATTGCGAATTTTGTGTTCAAAGTATTTACCAGTATTATTTTTAGAATAGGCAATAATTGAATGAGTGAATAAGGGAGAAAGCCCCAGAGGTATCATACCCAGATTACCTCCATGGTTATCTCTTAGATCTATAATCCATCCCCTAATGTTTTTAGTTGCATCAATTTTTATGAGGTTTTTTCTGATTTTTAGGGAATAAAGCTTAGATAAGCTATCGTTAGTTCCAAAACCATTGATTTTTAAATACCCGATATTTGATGATAGTATTTTATGTTTTATTGAAGGGATTTCTATGTTCTTAATTATTTAAAAATAAGTTTTTACTTTTTGGGTTGAGAAAAAAACTATGTTTATCCTTTAATTGTGATAAAGTATATTCTAAGGCAATATATTTGTCTTGTAGAGAGGTAAACTCCCTTATTGAATCATTAATGTTTTGAGTTATTTTGTCCCAATCTACATCATTAGTGTATATCGATTGCTTTTTAACAATATTTAAAACATCTTCAAATTGTTTTTTATAGGTGTTATTTTCTTTTTTTTTACAGGATAATAGAAATAAAGAAAAAACTATTAGGTGTCTAAAGGACATAAAAAGGATAATTTGTTATTTCTGTAAAATCCGTATTTCAGTAGCGCCCAAACCATATTCTCGGTAATCCGCTTCATAAAATCGAATATTATCATAGCGACGTAACATGCTGTTAATGTCTGCTTTTAAAACTCCATCGCCAACACCATGTACTAATACAACTTTAGGAAAACGTTTTTGAATACTAAAATCTAATTTATGTTTTGCAGTATTTAGTTGTAGTGTAAGAATATCATAATTGCTCATTCCGTGTTTTGACTTCACGAGTTTTTCGATATGTAAATCTACGACCAATACAAACTCATCAGTATGAGGTTTTCCCTTGGTATGAATTTTCTTTTTTTCAACTTTACCAGCTTTAGCATCTGCGATGCCGCTAAAAGTAAAGGTCTCGGTTCCTGTTTTTACCAGTTTTGATTCGTGTAGCTTTAACGGAAAACCATCTTCAGTTTCAATAGTTACTTCAGGAGGATTTACGGCAATTACAACACCATCAATGGCGTCGTCTAATACGGATACGGTATCGTTTATTTGAAATTTCATCAGGTAAATAATTCGAATATCAAAAATAAGGTATTTATTGCAAAGTAATTATACTTGCTGTTGATTGAATAAAAGAAAACTTAGTCTCCGTTTTTAAAATGAGTTGTCAAATTGAGCTGAGCGTAGGCAAAGTATTGAAGTCTGAATGAAAATCATTGATTTGTAGGTTTTTATAAGCTAAATCTGATAAATGATTAAGTTTTACTAAAAGTTTTGGATGATAATGTTGTTTTATTGCAGTAAACTCAAATGCTAAATGGTATTACACTATATTTGCAGTAAGTAGCATGAGGGATAGAGGTATTGTTGGAGCTCTTTTTTGTGTCAGTTCGAGCGCAGTCGAGAACAGAACAAAAAAAGCGACTACCGAAAGCCCGACCCGATAGGGGCATGCCCAAAAGAAGACGAGGAAATGAAGCACATTAGAAATTTTTGCATTATTGCACATATTGATCACGGTAAAAGTACTTTAGCCGATAGATTGTTAGATTATACAGGAGCAGTAACTGAACGTGAAAAACAAGCACAGTTATTGGATAGTATGGATTTGGAACGTGAACGTGGTATAACCATTAAGTCTCACGCTATTCAAATGGAATATACGCATGAAGGGCAAGAGTATGTATTGAATTTGATTGATACTCCTGGTCACGTTGATTTTTCTTATGAAGTGTCACGATCAATAGCTGCTTGTGAAGGAGCTTTATTGATTGTAGATGCTGCACAAAGCATCCAAGCACAAACTATTTCTAATTTATATTTGGCATTAGAGAATGATTTAGAAATCATTCCGGTATTGAATAAAGTTGATTTGCCAAGTGCAAATCCAGAAGAGGTAACTGATGATATTGTTGATTTATTAGGATGTGATCCTGAAGAAGTAATTCATGCAAGTGGAAAAACTGGTTTTGGTGTAGATAATATTCTGGATGCTGTAATTAATCGTATCCCTGCTCCAACAGGAGATCCTGAAGCACCATTACAAGCACTAATATTTGATTCGGTTTATAACTCGTTTAGAGGTGTTGAAACTTACTTTAGAGTATTAAACGGTACAATAAAGAAAAGACAAGAAATTAAATTTCTTGCTACAGATAATACCTATTTCGCTGATGAAATAGGAACCTTGAAATTAACACAACATCCAAAGCAAGAAATTAAAGCAGGTGATGTTGGGTACTTAATTACCGGGATTAAAGAAGCAAAAGAAGTAAAAGTAGGAGATACTATTACGGATGCTAAAAACCCAACGACTGAAATGATCGACGGATTTGAGGATGTAAAACCAATGGTTTTTGCAGGTATTTATCCAGTTGATACTGAAGAGTATGAAGAGTTGCGTAACTCAATGGAGAAGTTACAATTGAATGATGCTTCGTTAGTATTTGCTCCTGAAAGTTCTGCGGCATTAGGGTTTGGTTTTCGTTGTGGATTCTTAGGAATGTTACACATGGAAATTATACAGGAACGTTTGGAGCGTGAGTTTAACATGAC
>Ga0105354_1002653_pt1 | contig 10607 bp, 5 predicted proteins | sample GOMGulsemesocosm_FD_83658 | JGI IMG/M metagenome (GOLD analysis project Ga0105354, IMG submission 83658) | Methane-oxidizing microbial communities from mesocosms in the Gulf of Mexico - GOM9B Gulf of Mexico | ecosystem: Environmental > Aquatic > Marine > Cold seeps | place: USA: Gulf of America...
GGGTGGCAAACCGGCAACATTAGCGACTGGCGCTGTCATTCGAGTACCTTTGTTCGTACAAATTGGCGAAAAAGTTAAAATTGATACCCGTTCTGGTGAATATGTATCTCGAGCAGGCACTAAGTAAGCGCAGCTTAGCCAAGTAATAACGCTTATTATTTGGCTAAATATTGTTTTATTATCAAAAAGCCTTAGCATGTCACGATGCTGTGGCTTTTTTCTTTTATAGAAAAAGAGTCATTTGAATAACCCTTGTATATCCCACCAGTATTTAACTTATATACTTAACAGAAAGAGTGGGTTATATTCTTGTTATTATTGACCTTGTTTAGGATTTGGCGCAGTGAAAGAAAAAGCTACTTCTTTTGATATTGCTTATCAAGCAGGTGTTTCTCAATCAACCGTTTCTAGAGCGTTACGTAATAGCCCGTTGGTGAATGAGGAAACGCGACAAAAAATTCAAGCGATCGCCAAAGAGTTAAATTATAAAGTGGATAAAAACGCCAGTAATTTACGCTCTCAGCATTGTGAAACTATCGCGTTATTGTTATTTGAAGATCCCACCAACGATGATTCTGCAATTAACCCTTTCTTCCTGTCGATGCTTGGCAGTATTACCCGAGCCTGTGCCGACCGAGGTTACGATCTTTTAGTGTCTTTCCAGCAGTCGAGTAACGATTGGCATGCCGATTTTGAAGACAGCAATAAAGCCGACGGCCTGATTTTATTAGGCTATGGCGACTATGTTTATTACGAAGAAAAATTAAGAAAACTCAGTGAGCAGGGCACTCATTTTGTCCGTTGGGGCGCAGAGGTTAAAGACTTACCGGTACTGTCAATTGGTTGTGATAACTTCTTAGGTGGTAAAGAAATTACCGAACACGTGATTCAACAAGGTAGAAAGCATTTTGCCTTTTTAGGTAGTGCTTCGAGCAGAGCTCCTGAGTTTTTAGAACGCTATAAAGGCCATTGCCAAGCGTTAACCGATCATCAGCTAGTCATTAATAGCAACGCACAGTTTAATGCCTTATACACCGAGGAAGCTGGATACGATGCAGCTCATCAGTTAATTAAGAGTGGTGAGAAGTTTGATGCGATTTGTGCGGCAAGTGATTTAATTGCCATTGGTGCGATGCGCGCGCTAAAAGAGCATAACATTTCGATACCAGAGCAAGTCGCCGTGGTTGGCTTTGATGATATAGCCATCGCCAGTTTCACTTTTCCGCCGTTAACCACCGTTAAGCAAGATACCAAGATAGCAGGGGAGCTCTTAGTGAGCACCTTGTTAAACTCTATTGCTGGCAAAGAAACCTCAACAACCTTCATTGCGCCAGAGTTAGTGGTGAGAAAATCGTGTGGCACTACTGACAGCTAGCTATGCTAAAGTGAATGCTCTTAAATAATACCAAAAAAGGCGCTTATAGCGCCTTTTTTGTGGTCGAAGTTATATCGATATGAATACGTTTGCTATAAAGGAATGAATTAAGCAGGTTGCTCAGCATTCTCTTTAACAAAATAGACCGAAAATGCGGCTAATATCATCGAAACACCGGCCATCATTATGATGTAAATCGCTTGGTTATCAAACACGCTGGTTAAGATCCAACCGGCAAAGATACCCGATATAATTTGCGGTGCGGCAATAGTGAAATTGAATATGCCCATATAAACTCCCGTTTGTTTTACCGGTAAAGAGCCCGCTAAAATGGCATAGGGCATCGCCAAAATAGCAGCCCAAGCCATACCAATACCAATCATAGGAATAAATAACGCAACCGCGCCTTGAGGCACTTCTATTTGGGTAATACCTAAGTTAACTAAGGTTAATTCTGAGCTCTGTATTAGCATGATGCTTAAAAAACCAATGCCGCCGGCCAATAGTGATAAGGAATAGGTTAACTTACGGCCAATTTTATTAGCAACTTTAGCCATTACTAATGACGCAAACGCGGCACACAATGCATAAGCGGCAAAAATAATACCTACCCAGTCACCTGCGGTGCCTTTAGCTTGGGCGATATGAGCCGGTACTGTGCCTATCGATTCTAAATAGCTTGGGTCAAACCATTTAGCTTCAATACCCCAGATATGTTGAGCGATAGCGGGCATGGTATAAACCCACATAATAAATAAAGCAAACCATGAGAAAAACTGCACTAGCGCTAATTGTTTCATAGTGGTGGGCATAGTTTTCATTAAGCCGAAAAATGCCGAGAGTTTTTCTGAAAGTGAACTTTCACCATCACTGGGATCAATAGTTGCTAAGCCATTAGTACCTGGCGCATATTCTTTGGTTTTAAGTACGGTCCATAATACTGAGCCCAGCATTACCGAAGCGCCAATATAAAATGCCCATATTACCGATGGCGCGACCACACCATTTTCAGCGGTATTTTCTAAGCCGACTACATTGGTTAACACAAACGGTAAAATTGACCCGAAGACCGCACCAATATTAATCAGTAAAGATTGAATTGAGTAACCGACATTCCGTTGCTCAGCAGGCACCATGTCAGAGACTAAAGCACGAAACGGCTGAAAAGCTAAATTAAAAGACGCATCCATTAAGGCCAACATCATCGCGCCAAAAAAGAGTGGCGTAATAAAGCTCGCTAACGTGGCTGAGTTGGGCATAAGCAACATGCCAACCGCGGCGGCAAGACCACCGGCAAGAATATAAGGATTACGACGTCCGACGCGATTCCAGGTTCTATCAGAAGCAGAGCCAACGATTGGTTGCACAATTAAGCCCATAATCGGCGCAACTAACCAAAACAGTGATAAAGAATGAAGATCGGCCCCTAGGTCTGAAAGTATTCTACTGGCATTGGCATTTTGCAGAGCAAAACCAAATTGTACGCCAAGAAAGCCAAAACTGACGTTCCAAATTTGCCAAAAGCTCAGGCGGGGCTTTTGCTGTACGGAGGGTGTTACAGGGAGTTCGGTGGCTGACATAACGTAGGCTCTTATATTAATTATTGAATACTAACGGTACACGTTTGATAAAAATCAGGCTACTTTAGCGAAAGTAATTCGCTAAAGTAGCCTGTTAAACGCCAACGCAATGTGAACGCAAATCAAACAAAAAGGGTTATCAAAAGTCTAATAATGAATTAAAAGAAAATTTCAATAGCCTCAATATACCCAGTTTGATTTACAACAGCCATCCATTACATACGTATTCACTAATTTTCAATAAGGCCTATTTTTGCAATAAGAATGCGGCTGCGCCAAGTAAGCCCGGTTGTTGCTCGGTAATAACGTAAGTTGGTGCTTGCTCGGTAATGCCTGATAAACGGCCTTTGGTTTCAAAGCGTTTTCTAAACTGGGTAGTTTTAAGGAAGTCGATAAAGCGTGGCACAATACCACCAGCGATATAAACACCCCCTTGGCTATTCATGATCAGCGCTAAGTTACCAGCAAAGCTACCTAAGGCTTCACAGAATAACAATAATGCACGGCGACAAACCGGGCAGCTGTTTTCAAGCCCTTTAGTACTGACTTCTTGCGCGGTTAACTTAGTCACGGTTGTCGAGATGATTTCGTTATTTTCATCAAGCGATGACAACGCTTGATAAATTTGTTCTAAACCATAGCCAGATAATAATTGCTCATAAGAAACACGGGCCATTATTGAGTTTAAGTAACGAAGCACGGCAATTTCTTGCTCGCCAACGGGAGCAAAATCTACATGACCCCCTTCACCACTAATACAGTGCCATTGGTCACGACCGTCAATAGCGATAGGCACTAAATTAGCAACACCCAAACCAGTACCAGGGCCACATACTGAAATAGGTTTACCAGTTACCGCTTCACCACCACCAATTTTTACTTTTTGTTGCTCAGACAATAATGGAATAGCCATCGCAATGGCGGTGTAGTCATTAATAAAGGTTAGGCTGTTCAGGCTTAAGCTTGCTTTTAATGCTTGTTGTGAGAATTCCCAAGGTAAGTTAGTCATCGAAATTAAATCGTTGTCTACCGGGCAAGCAATCGCTAAACAAGCATTAATGGTTTGGCCTTTAAGGTTTTGGTTTTCAATATAAAGCGCCAATACATCAGCTAAGCTATCAAATTTAGCACATTGATAAGTTTCAATATGGCTAATGTAATTGTCGGTGTCGTTACTTGCTTGAGCAATGCGAATATTGGTACCGCCAATATCGGCAATTAAATTAACTACGGATTGAGTGTCAAAAGTCATAATATATTTAGTGTCTAATTATTGAATATGTAAAGTTAATGGTTGATGCTGCCAAAGAAACGTTATGCTAACTTGCTTGGTTTCTTGGTCCCATTCAAACGCCAATGCTTTATTGCTACCTACGGTGATTTTTTCAGGCTGGCTTGTCCAGTTATGAATAACCACCGTCATCTTTCTTTGTGTAGGCTTGCCAGCATAGGCTTGGCCTTGCTGGGTAAAGTTCAAGTTAAGCTGTTCGTCAGCTTGATTTGCCTGAAAATATAATAACTCATACTGCCCTTGAACGTTAGCGTTAAAGCTTTCACCGTCGTCTTCATACATTCTATAGTGGGCACTTTTTACTGACGCATCGGCATAGTAATGTAAGGTTAACTGACTGTTGTCGTATACCTGTGTTGATTGTATTGCCGCAACCATAGGAATGAAGGCGCCAGCACGCACCATTACGGGTAAGGTGCTTAAGTGAGTATCGAGATTGATGGTTTGATTACCTTGGTACTTATCTTCGGTAAAATAGTCAAACCAAACGCCGTCTGGCAAGGTTACGGCTACTTTTTTCACGCCAGCATCAACTACTGGTGTCACTAAAAAGGCATCACCCCAGAAGTAGCTTTTAGCATTATCCATTAAGCTAAGCTCATGCTCATTGTCGAAAAAGGTTGGTCGCATTAATGGCATGCCGCTGGTGCTGTTTTCATAGGCCAAGGTATAGTTATAAGGCAGTAACTGATAACGCAGTTTGATGAATGCTCTTAAAATATCTTGAGTTTCTTTATCATGAAAAACCACTTCTGGGGCAATATGCTCTTGGGCATGTGGGCGGTAAATAGGTTGGAATACGCCAAACTGTAACCAGCGAATATACATTTCTTTATCGAAGGTTTCACCGCCGGCAAAGCCGCCTAAATCTGAGTGAGTATAACCTAGCCCTAACAATCCCATTTGCAAACTCAATTCAACTTGTGGCTTTAAGCCGCCCCACGAACGACTAACATCGCCGGTCCACGGGATCATGCCATAACGTTGCGAGCCGGCAAAACCAGAGCGCATTAAAATAAATGGCCTTGTCGTTGGCGCAATGGCTAGTTGATTGTTAAAAACCATTTTCGCCCATTGATGGCCATAAACATTATGGATGGCATCGGCGTTAACAATCTTACCGTTTTCTAAGGTATGCAGCGTGTCGCTTGGGTGTAGCTCAGGCTCACCGAGGTCGCCCCACCAACCGGCCACACCTTGATGATGTAAATCGGTATAAATATCGTTAAACCATTGCTGACCTTGTTGATTGAAAATATCGACGATACCTGAATTACCAAAGTAAAAATCAAAGCGTTTTTCTTGGCCAGCAGCATTTTTAGCTAAAGCATTACTTGCCACCGCGTCTTGCCATTTTTTTGAGGTAGACAGTACAAAAGGCTCGGTAATTAACAGCGTATTCACCCCTTGAACTTTAAGGTCGCTGATCATTTTCGTTGGCGTTGGAAACGCCGCTTTATCCCAGGCTAAATTACCCATATGGCCTTTAATGTCTTTACCAAACCAATACAGATCTAAAATTAAACCATCTAAGGGAATATCTAACGCAATGAACTTATTAACGGTATTACGTACTTCTTGCTCGCTGCGGTAACCAAAGCGCGAGGCGTAATTTCCAAAAGCCCAACGAGGCGGCATCGGTTGTTTACCGGTAATATCAACATAGTTATTGAGTAAATTCGGGTAGCTTTCACCCGCAATAATCAGATAAGACATACGCCCTGAAACCGCTTCAAACTGTAAAATATTTGGCTCAGTTTTACCGATATCCATCCAGCCTTTGGCAGAATTATCAAACAGTAGAATATATTTGTTACTTGAAAGCACTGCCGGTAAACCAAAGTTCATTTGATTTGATTCAGTACTATAGCCGTAATGCGCACGGTTATATAAAGGAAAACGATGACCACGTCGATCCATGCCTAATACGCGCTCACCACCGCCGAGTAATTTTTCATTATCACTTAAGCGAAAGCGAAAACCTTCAACGGCATATTGCTGTTCATTTTCAGTGGCGATGCCGGTAAAAAAGCCAGACTCTTCAGCAACTAATAACTGCTTCCCTTGATAATAGCTAATAGCAAAGGGGAATTTGGTGATCACGGCGGTTAGTTTACCTAGCTTAACGGTTAACGTGTTTTCATTATGGTTAAGGTTAATAAGCTGTAAAGCGGCCGTTTCTTTTATAGCATAAGAGGGTAAGTGTGCTGCACTATTACCACTCTTAATCGGTAAATACTGCACCGCAATGGCTGAGTCTGAATAGGCGCTTAGCGTTACTTGCCCTAAGGTGGTGTTGATCCGTAAAGCGTGCTGTTCTATTTTATGATTTAGATAGCTATTTGGGCTGGTTGCCTGAGTGGGCAGGGTAACCAATGCGAAGAGCAGTGCCAACACTTGTATAAACGCGAGCTGTTTCCTGAGTAATAATAAGCGCAAACTATTGTCCTTTAATTTTTGATTTTTTATAGAGGGGTTTCCACTAGTTGATAGTACCGCTAGATACCACTGAGCTCATCTTGAATACGTATGCAGCGGTGTTGGCGTAACGATAACACCGCTATGGCTCAGTTATATAAGCGTATTTACCTTGGTTACGCAGCGTACACTTAACTTTAAATGATTCACGTCAAAGCAGTCGCTATAAAGTAATTCTCTGCCAAAGGGCTAGTATCAACGTTACTGGCTCTGTTCTTCGGCTCAGTTCTTCGGCTCAGTTAAGTGAAGATAATAAACAAATAGGTTCACTAAAAAGTGTAAGCCCTATATTAACTATCATAATAGCCATTATAGATGACATCGGTATTTTAACCGCAGAGCATGAGATGAGATGGCCGTTCTCAAGCATAACCATAGATAAACAATTTCCCATATTTCATTATACCTATGTCCTTATAGCGGAACTCCACATTACCGATAAAGCACCAGAAATCTCATTGCTAAGTGCTAGTGAAGATTGATGATAGCGCTTAGTCGCGGGCCATTTTTCTTTGTGGCCGCCATAAAATACCAAGCGTTGCCGTAAATTTAGTCTGGTCGCTGTGGTTTTAGCCAGATTACATACGTATGCATGGGGTTTTTAGCTGTTTTTGGCTTTGCATACGTATGTAGTTTATTGCCCTAAATATTCACAAGGGCATAATCAGACCATAGATTTTTTATTATCTGAATAATTGAGAGTTAGACGTACTTATGGTTACTAAAACGAAAAGCACCAAAGCGAAAGCAGCGCAAAAAGCCGGTAAAGACAATTTTGCGACTATGTCTTCTGAATTAACAAACCGCATTCAGCATCACCTAACATTCACCGCAGGCGAAGCGACCGAGCCGGCGCAAATAAAAGCCGCTACTTGGCGTGCTACGTCATTAGCTATTCAAGAGTTAGTGGTTGCTAAAGTGCAAACCACTAAAGCTCGCCAAGCAGTCAGTGATGCCAAATCTGTCAATTATTTATCACTTGAATACTTAATGGGTCGGTTGTTATCGAATAACTTACACAACATGGATTTATACCATGTTACCGAAAACGCATTAAAAGGCTTAGGCTTCGAGCTTGCCGATTTGTGTGAAGAAGGTGCTGATTTAGCACTAGGTAATGGCGGCTTAGGGCGTTTAGCAGCATGTTTCTTAGATTCATTAGCGACCTTAGATTACAACGCGATGGGCTACGGCATTCATTATCAACATGGTTTATTCAAACAAGCTTTTGCTGATGGTCATCAAATCGAAACGCCAGATATGTGGCGTGAATTTGGTAATCCGTGGGAAGTTTGTCGTCCAGAAGCGGTACAAAACATTCCACTTTACGGTCACGTTGAAGAGGTTGCCCAAGCAGACGGCAGCATGAAAGCACAATGGCATGCGGGTAAAGTATTCAAAGGGGTTCCTTGGGATATTCCAATTGTTGGCTACCAAAGTGACACCGTAAACACCTTACGTTTATGGGAATGTCGTGCTGATAGCGCCTTTGATTGGGATCAATTCAACAATGGCGAATACTTACAGTCACATGAAAACCAAGTACAAGCGGAAAGTGTGTCGAAAGTATTGTACCCAAATGACGAACATCAAGCGGGTATAGAGTTACGCTTTATTCAGCAGTACTTTTTCTGTGCTTGTTCTGTTAAAGATATTATTGCCCGTTTCGAAACGCAGTATGGCTCAATTACTGAAGCTAAAAACTTGGCGGTATTTGCAGACAAAGTAGCGATTCAATTAAACGATACTCATCCCACTATCGCTATTTTAGAGTTTATGCGAGTGTTACTTGACGATTACAACCTATCTTGGGACAGCGCTTGGGCGATTGCCGGTAAAGTTTTTGCCTACACTAACCATACCTTATTACCTGAAGCCTTAGAAAAATGGTCAGTATCGTTATTTGAGCGCGTTTTACCACGTCACTTAAGCATTTTATATCGCATTAACGAAGCGTTCTTAAATGAAGAAGTGTCAGTGAAATGGCCAAATAATGATGAGATGCGTAAGCGTTTATCTATTATTGAAGAAGGTCACGAACGCCAAGTAAGAATGGCGCACTTATGTGTAGTAACTGCACATAAAGTGAATGGTGTTGCGCAAATTCATTCAGACCTAGTAAAGAGTGATTTATTCCCAGAGTTTGACGCCTTATGGCCAAGTAAATTAACCAATGTTACTAACGGGATCACCCCGCGTCGTTGGTTGAAATCATGTAACCCACTATTGTCTGAATTGTTATCAAACACCATTAAAGAAGATTGGGCTAAAGATTTAGATAGCTTGAAACAATTAGCTAAATTTGCCGATAAAGCCGATTTCCAACAATCATTTATGGATATCAAGCTAGAAAACAAAATTGCGCTAACCAAAGAAATTAAAACCTTAACCGGCATTACCGTTAGCCCAGATGCAATTTTTGATGTGCAAATTAAGCGTTTACACGAATATAAACGTCAGCATTTGAATTTATTACATATACTTGCGCTATACCGTCGTTTGTTAGCAAATCCAGCATTAGACGTACCATCAAGAGTCTTTATCTTTGGTGCTAAAGCCGCACCAGGTTACAAGTTAGCCAAAGAAATTATTTACGCGACTAATAAAATCGCTGAAAAAATTAATAACGATGCGCGTATTGAAGATAAATTAAAAGTGGTGTTTTTGCCTAACTACCGCGTTAGCTTAGCGGAGAAAATCATTCCAGCAGCGGATGTTTCAGAGCAAATCTCTACCGCAGGCAAAGAAGCTTCGGGTACCGGCAATATGAAACTTGCCCTTAACGGTGCGGTAACTGTGGGTACCTTAGATGGCGCAAATATTGAAATTGCTGAAGAAGTCGGTGACGACAATATCTTTATTTTTGGCCTACAAGTTGATGACGTTAAAGCCTTAGATCGCCAAGGGTATAACTCTTACGATTACTACCACGGCAATGAAGAAATTAAAGCCTGTTTAGATTGGTTAGACAGTGATTACTTTACCCCAGGCAAGCCGGGCGAGTTATCAGCAGTGAAGCATAGCTTCCTTGACGGCGGTGACCCCTACAAAGTCTTAGCAGATTTCCAATCGTATGCTGACGCACAGTTTGACTTAGGCAAAGCCTATCAAGATAAAGCGCGTTGGGCGCGTATGGCTATTCTAAACACCGCGATGATGGGTAAGTTTAACTCAGACAGATCAATTGAAGATTACGTTAATAATATTTGGCAGTTAACTAAATCATAATGAGTGAAGTGTGTTACCGAAGCACAGTGACTAAAGAATAGTTGGCGATTGAATAGCTATTAAATGTAGCTATTCAATGAAGCTAAGCCAAGTTAGTAAACAGGCAAATAAGAAAGGATAAGTATGAGTAGTAAAATGACTATCTCCGAGCGTGTTATCACCAGTACGTTAATTAAACGTACCGATATTGATGCCATTGTTGAGGCACGTCATGGTGCTGCTCATCATATTTTAGGTTTGCGAGCACTTACTCATTCCGGCGCGTTAGTTATTAGTGCTTTTATTCCCGGTGCTGATGCGATTGAAATCATCGAGCAGAAAAGTAAAAAATCAGTCGCGTCATTAACACAAGTTGATGATGCTGGTTTTTTTATCGCCAAACTCCGTCGCAAAAAAGTGTTCAGCTATCAGTTAAAAGTAACCACGGGTGAGCATAGCGACATTATTGATGACCCTTTTGCTTTTGCTTCACCGTTGGGTGAAATGGATATTCATTTATTAAATGAAGGCAATCATCAAAAACCTTATCAAAAACTCGGTGCACATATTAGTGTAATAGATAACGTTAGTGGTGTGAGCTTTAGTTTATGGGCGCCTAATGCTGGTTCAGTTGCTTTAATTGGTGACTTTAACCACTGGGATGGCCGAATTCACC
>Ga0105354_1002654_pt1 | contig 10604 bp, 7 predicted proteins | sample GOMGulsemesocosm_FD_83658 | JGI IMG/M metagenome (GOLD analysis project Ga0105354, IMG submission 83658) | Methane-oxidizing microbial communities from mesocosms in the Gulf of Mexico - GOM9B Gulf of Mexico | ecosystem: Environmental > Aquatic > Marine > Cold seeps | place: USA: Gulf of America...
ACTAGTGTTTAGCCAAGCTGAGGCAAAGGCGCCAAAGCCAAAGAAAGCACCGTGCCCTAACGATATTTGTCCGGTGTAACCTACTAAAATATTCAAACCTAAAGCTGCAATGCCCAAATAAGATATTTGAATTAATAAGGTAATAAAGTATCCATCAACAACTAAGGGTGCAAAGCACAGCGCGATGATAGTAAAAATAGTCACCCAACGGATGGTTTTCGTTTCAAAAATTGTATTATCTTGTTTGTAGCTGGTGCGAAAATCTCCGCACGGACGCATCGTTAAACTCGACATAAATCACTCCTATAAAATTTTGTTTGCGCGATACCAGTTAAATTAAGTAAGGGTACAGAATTCAATGAGAATAAATTTTCAAGAACAAGGCGCTTGATTGAGCAATAGCTAGCTATTGGGATTGAAAGCAACGATGTTATTGGATATTTAAACCATTTGAAAATGACCACTTATTTAGTTTGATTGGTATTAAATGCGTTCAATGTCTTGGGTACCAAATAAACCGTAAGGTTTGAACCAAAGAATAATTAACAACACATAAAATGGTGCGATGTCGTACATATTGCCTATGTGTAAATATTGACTATCAAAGAACTCAGCAACGTTTTCCAATACACCGATAATAATACCGCCAACAATTGCACCAACAATGGAGTCTAATCCGCCTAAAATAACCGCTGGGAATACTTTGATACCCATAATAGACAGTGAATCTGAAACACCATTAACCATACCGATAACTATGCCTGCAGTAGCAGAGACCGTTGCCGCAATACCCCAGCTCATCGCAAATACATGCTTTACTGATACGCCTAGACTTTGCGATGCTTGTTGATCGAAAGCAGTCGCTCTCATCGCTAAGCCATGTTTGGAATGTTTAAAGAACAGATAGAAGGCGACCATGATAATTAACGCGATCACCGTACTCATCAAGTACGCCATTTCGACATTTAATCCCATGATGTTAATTGACTGAGTATCAAATACTTGTGGGTAACTTTGTGGTGAAACACCAAATATCCATTTCATTAACGCTTGGAAGAAAATAGACAGGCCGATGGTGACCATGATCACCGAGATAATCGGTTCACCAATCATAGGACGCAGCACTATCATTTGTAGCAGCACACCAAATCCAGCCATGAAAACCAGTGATAAGATGAAACCAACAAAGAATGGCAGTTCTAAGTAAATTAATGATGCCCAACATACCCAGGCACCAATGAGTAAGAACTCACCTTGAGCGAAGTTAACAATTTGTGTGGATTTATAAACCAGCACAAAACACATACCAATTACACCGTATAACAAGCCAACAATAAGGCCATTGATGATTAATTGAAGTAGGAGTTCAAAATTCATGATGCTTTCCTCTGGTTTGGATTGGTTATTTCTGCAACAGCACTGGCTTCACTTTTACCATCATTCTTAATGACAGTAGCCACTTGGAGTTGTGTTTGAATACGTGAGCTTCCACCATCTTGAAAGGTGATCACCGTATCGATATCAACCATTTTTTTGTTGTCGTAAATCGACTCAATAATGTCGCCATACTTGTCAGCAATAACGGTGCGTCGTACTTTACGTGTACGCGTTAATTCACCGTCATCCGCATCGAGCTCTTTATAAAGCAAAATAAATTTATTGATTTTTTGTGCGTCAGGTAAAGTTGCGTTGACCTTTTCAACTTCTTCAGTCAGTTTTTGATAAACTTCAGGTAACGCTGAAAGGCTGGTGTAGTTAGTAAAACCGTAGCCCTGTTGCTCTGCCCATTTAGAAACAATAGAGAAGCGGATACAAATAATGGCGCTTAAGTAAGGTTTGTCTTTACCTAAAATAACGGCTTCACCAATAAATGATGAGAATTTAAGTTTGTTTTCAATATATTGTGGTGAGTACTGCACACCATTACTGGTTTTGGCTAAATCTTTAATTCGATCAATAATGACTAGATGACCCGATGGTTTGAAATAACCGGCATCACCGGTATGCATCCAGCCATCAATAACATCTTCATCATAAGCTTTTTGGTTATCTAAATACCCCGTAAACATACCAACCGTTTTAGCAATAACTTCACCAACACCGGCTTTATCGGCATTAATCACTTTCACTTGTGCGGTATCAAAAGCCACACCCACACTATCGTAATCAACATCATCTTCGTTGTGCACTGTGTAAGCTCCACATAACTCTGTTTGACCATAAAGCTGACGTAGCGGAACACCAATAGTTTGGAAGAACCGAAAAGTATCAGGCCCCATCGCCGCGCCACCAGTTGCCGCTGATTTTAAGTAAGTGAAACCTAATCTATCTTTTAAAGCATTCATCAGTAAAAAGTCGGCAAACCATGAACGTTTACCTTCAAGCTGTGCTTTTTCAGACAGTGCAAAAGCAAAATCAAATAACTTTTGTTTAAGTGGCGTTGAGTCCATCATGCGCGATTTTACGTCGGCTAAAATACCTTCCCAAACACGTGGTGCAAGTAAAACAAAACTAGGTCCAATTTCACGTAAATCGGCCATGAGTGTTTCTTGTCCTTCAACAAAGTTGACTATTTGACGAGAAATTAAGGCTTGGCCAACCGCATAAACTTGCTCCATGATCCACGGTAGGGGTAATACAGATACATAGTTATCGCCCGGCTGGCGAGGGTCAGCACGTAAATATGAACTACAGTGCTTAACAAAGTTACCACCGCCTAAAAAGGCAATTTTAGGCTTAGAAGTTGTGCCTGATGTAGTACAGTAAATAGCGGTTTCATTGGCATCTGTGGCATCAACATAGGAGTCGTATAAGTCAGGAGACAGTTTATCTATCTCTTGTCCCTGCTTATATATCTCTTCAATTGAGAGCAAGCGTTTATCGTCATACTTACGCATACCACGTGGGTCACAATAAACAATAATTTTCACATCGCTAATTTCATCACCTAATTCAAGTAACTTGTCACACTGCTCTTCATCTTCGGCGATCACAACTGTGGCATTACTTTTATTAAGTAAATAAACAACTTCTTCATGTAAGGAGTCTTGGAATATTCCGATAGAGTAACAACCCATAGCATGAGCTGAAACTTCACCCCAAACCCATTCAGGCCTGTTATCACCTAATAAGGCAATAGCCTCTTTAGGGTTAACACCTAACTTCATTAAAGCCAGCGATAACCACTTAACGCGGTTATTATAATCTTGCCAGTTAAATTCGTTCCAGATGCCAAACTCTTTCTCACGCATGGCAGTTTCATTTGGCCAATTTTTAGCATTGTGTCTTAATATTTTAGGAAAAGTATCTAACTCTCCCATTTCGAAATCTTGTTTATTCGTTTGTAATTTATTGGTGTGTAATTGCGTAGACATTAGCTAGCCTCCCTTTCGGTATACGTTTCAGCGCTAGAAGTATCAGTTTCATCATCATCTTCTATACCTAAATAAGCACGTTTAACATGAGGATCTGCCATCACTTCATCAGGTAAACCTGACATTAGCTTCTTACCAAAATCAAGTACCATCACTTGGTGTGAAATATCCATGACTACGCTCATGTCATGCTCAATCATCACCACTGTGATGCCGAACTCTTCATTTAAGTCGAGGATATAACGCGCCATATCTTCTTTTTCTTCTAAATTCATACCTGCCATCGGCTCATCAAGCAGAATTAATTTGGGTTTTAATGCCATTGCTCGCGCCAACTCAACACGCTTACGTAAACCATAAGATAAAGTACCAGCAACAGATTTTCTGATATGAGAAATTTCTAAAAAGTCGATGATTTCTTCACAATAACGACGGTGGGCAAGCTCTTCTTTTTGTGCTGATGAAGCCCAATATAAAGGACCAGTAAGCCAGTTATTTTTAAGTAAGTGATGACGGCCAACCATAATATTGTCTAATACCGACATATGACCAAACAGGGCTAAATTTTGAAAGGTTCGCCCCATCCCCAAATCAGCTCGGTCATTTGGTTGTAACTTGGTAACATCTCGCTCGTTAAAAATAACATTGCCCGAATTAGGGCTGTAACGGCCAGAAATACAATTAAGCATGGAGGTTTTACCGGCACCGTTAGGACCGATAATGGAAAATACAGAGCCACGGGGAACTTCAAAACTAACGTCTGTAAGTGCTTTTACGCCACCAAACGCTAATGAAACATGCTCTACTTTGAGTATTGACTCAGTCATACTCATACTCCTCAATTGATAAAATAATGTGTTCGATAAAAAAGGAGGGGGAAGTTCCCCCTCCAAAAACGTAACAACAAAATGGGAAGTGTTACGCCTACAAAGTCTTACTTTAACCAGGTCAACTAAAGTACGTATTTCATTGATAATTGGACGTACATTGAGTCAGCGTCTTGATCGTCCATAATGAACTGCCCTACTTCACCACCGACTGACAGTTGCTTAGTTAGGTTTTGAAATAAGTTAACACTCCATTGACTGCGATCATTACCTGACACATCGGCTTCAGCACGACCATAAAGCACAGTTGTTCTCAAGGTTTCAGTCCAGAAATGACGATACGCAGCAAGATAAGCAGTAGTTTCTTCAACTTCCTCACCCACTACATCTTGAGTAAAGGCGACACCGACATAACGACCTAACTGTCCTTGATGAAGTTGAAAACGAAAGTCATCTTTACCAAAGGTTTTAATGCGACCAGCGATTGAACCACCGATGGCCGTTTCTGTATTACCTAATTCAGTGTGTAGTTGACGACCTAAAGCAGAGAAAGAAACACTACCCCAATCGCCTTTTAAGTTATAACGGCCAACAACATCAGGCACAGTGTCATTGCCTGTTTCACCACCCCAAGTTTCTGGGTTTTCAATCGATACTTGAAAATTTCCCATGGTGTAGCGCACTTGACCTTGACGAATAAATACCAAACCCGTCGTTGCACCGGCGAAATCCGCAGATTCTGGAATAGCGCTAGTATTCATAAAGGTTGACCAGGTTTGCCCCGCTAAAACATCTTTATATTTAATAAAAGCATGACGAATACGTGGGTTGGCTGAGTTAGAAATAATTTCATTACCGCCGCCACCCCAAAAATCCATTTCAATAAAGCCCATCACTTCGCCATGGGTATATTTCATGTTAAAGCGTGTCTCATTGGCAAAAAGCCCAAAATTTGATTTACTTTCGTCTAACTTCGTACCTGTACCTATCCAAAATGGTCTATAAGCGACATCACCATCAACATAACGCGCATCTACTTTGATATAACCACCAAAAGAGATTTTATCTTCATCGGTTAACTTAATGTCATAACCCGCATTGGCAGCAGTTGTGGCGACAAGTAAAGATGAAGAGAGTAATAATTTTTTGAATTTATTGGTAAACATTGCTATTTCCCTTGTTATATTTGTTTTTTAGTTCTATTTATTTCATGTTTGTAACTATTTTTATTACTGTGCTTATTAACGTTCTAACTTAGGTTTGCTCAATCATATTAAGGCAGTACAAAAATGTAACAATCGGTAATAAGACTTAGCACCTAACACCTAGTCCCAAGCGCTTAGTCCTTTAGTCGTAGGTGATAACAAGTTGAGGACTAGTACTTAAGTCGTAAAATATAAGACGTTTATATCTAACAAAATATGTTAAATTTGATCGCAGATAAGCCCTTTAGGATATATATGTTTGCAAATTGGTTGTTAGTTAGCGTCAGTATTGGCTATATAGGACTGTTGTTTCTTATTGCTCATTTAGGGGGGAAATATCGCAATAAACTAAAGGCAAAACAGCAAACCATTATTTATGCATTGTCTTTAGGCGTGTACTGTACTTCGTGGGGTTTTTTAGGGACTACAGCACAAGCAGCTAACCACTCATTTACTTTTATTTCGGTCTATTTAGCCCCCATATTACTTTTTGTATTTGCTTGGCCGTTTATTCAACGCATTATCAAAACAAGCTTACAGCTGAAAATCACCTCCATTGCCGACTTGCTTTCTGCGCGTTTTGGTAAATCTCAAACCTTGGCTATTATTATTACCTTAGTCGCTTTAATAGGCACAATGCCCTATATAGCATTGCAGCTAAAAGCGATTGTGAATTCCTATCAAATTTTACAACAAACGCAAGATTTACCCATATGGCAACTCGGCTTAGTTGTCAGTATCATTCTCGCTGTATTTACTATTATTTTTGGTATTCGTACCATAGACATAACCGAGCGTCATCCTGGGGTGATGATAGCGATAGCCTTTGAATCCTTGGTGAAGTTAATTGCTTTTTTGTTAGTGGGTTTATTTGTTTGCTTTATCATTTATGACTCGCCGATGGATATTTGGGAATTATCAAAAGATCAGTTAGATATAAGTAAACAATTTGAATTTAGCAGTCTATTTGGTTTGTTCGGCATGCTAATTATCGTTATGTCAGCTTTTTTATGCTTGCCAAGGCAATTTCAAGTAATGTTTGTTGAAATAAAAGATAAAAAATCAAGTGGTATGGCAAGGTGGGTTTTACCGGTTTATTTACTTATCTTCGGCTTTTTTGCGTGTTTTCTCGGTTTAGCTGGCAACTTAAATTATGGTAATTCATTATCAGCAGATGCTTATGTACTTTTTTTACCTGCTTATAATGGTCATGTATGGCTGTCTTTATTTGCCTTTTTAGGTGCGGTATCTGCAGCAAGTTCTATGGTGATTGTTTCAACTATTGCGCTAAGTACCATGCTCAGTAATGAAATTATTTTCCCGTTAATGTTTAACTTTTCTCGCCAGCAGAACCAAGACTTTAATCACTTTCAATTGCAATTATTATTCATTCGAAAAACCCTAGTAGTACTGGTGATAGCGCTAAGTTACGGCTTATTGTTACTATCACCGCCAGATACATTATCTTCTTTAGGGGAAGTCGCTTTTGGTGCCATAGCGCAAATAGGACCGGCGTTATTGGTTGCCTTTTATTGGCGTAAAGCAACACTTGCCGGCGTACTTGCTGGCATAAGTAGTGGCTTTATGATTTGGGCAGCCTTTAATTTATTGCCGCAGTTAGGTCTATATGCCCATCCCTTTGAAAACACTGACTTAGCTAAAACGACAGTCATAACACTCATAGGCTTACTTGTTAATGTGATCGCGCTTTGGCTAGTATCTTTAGTCACCAGACAAAGTATTCGAGAACAAATGCAAAGTGAGTTTTTTTACAAAGACAGGGAAAAAATTAAATGGCGTTTACCAACGCAAGCCAAAGTAGACATTGTTGAATTAGAGTTTCTCGTGGCAAGATTCATCGGTAAAGATAAAGCCAGTGACTGTTTCCATCAATTTCACAGCACTCATCAGAGCAAGAACAACAAAAAATACAATGAGGCGATATTATTTCATGCTGAAAATACCCTCGCCCGTGTATTAGGCTCAGCATCGGCAAAATTAGTCACATCTTTTGCAAACAGTACGCGGGGTATGGCCTTTGACCAAGTTGCTAAGTTGGTGGAAGATAATTCCACTCAGCAATTAGAGTTTAGCCAAACAGTATTACAAGGCGCCATTGAAAACGTGCGAGAGGGCATTTCAGTTATCGATAGCGATTTAAAGTTAGTCGCTTGGAATAAACGGTACTTAGATATTTTTAATTATCCTGATGATTTCATTTATATTGGTTGCCCTGCCAGTCAATTAATCCACTTTAATCTCAGTCAACAAGGCTACTTTATTCGAGATATTGCTCAGCAGGTAGAAAAGCGCCTTCAATTTATTAAAGCCGGTAGTCGTCATAATTCTGAATATAAACTTAACAACGGCAAAACCATTCACATTGAAGGTAATCCAATTCCTGGTGGGGGCTTTGTCATGATATTTTCTGATATCACTAAATATCGCCATACAGAAAAAGTACTAAAAGAAGAAAATACTGATCTAGAATCAAGAGTTAAGTTTCGTACCGCCGAGCTTGAGCAAGCCAATAAAGAGTTAGCACTAACCAACCTAGCACTTGTTAAAGCACAAGCAAAAGCAGAACAGGCACACATCAAAAAAAGCCAATACCTAAAAGCTTGTAGTCATGATTTATTACAACCCTTATCAGCCGCAAGGTTGTTCTCATCCGCTATATCCTTAAGTTCTAGGGTTACCCATGACGAACGCCAACAAATAAAACAAATAGATAACTCATTAGAAATAGCCAACAGTTTATTGCTTGATCTCAATGAAATAGCGCGTATTGAAAGTGGTAATATCACGCCAAACATTGAGCCTATTGAAATTAAAAAACTTTTCACGCTATTAGCCAGTGAATTTGACGTTTTAACAGATGAATACCAAGTCGATTTTCACTGCAAAATGAGCAAAATTTACGTGGCTAGCGACATCACCCTACTGGCAAGAATTATCCAAAACTTTATCAGTAATGCCTTTCGTTATGCTCATAACAGCGAAAAAAATAGTCAGAGTAAAGTATTGTTGGGTTGTCGAAGACAAGGTAATGAACTATCGATACAAGTATTTGATAACGGCCCAGGTATTCCACAAGACAAACAACAACAAGTCTTTGAACAGTTTACCCAATTAAATAACAGTAATGCTATCGGTCATAAAGGACTTGGCTTAGGGCTAAATATTGCACAAAGCTTGGCAAGCATTCTAAAGCATTCTATTAACCTGAAATCACAACCGGGTCATGGCTGTCTGTTCAGTATCAATGTTCCAGTAACGCAACCACCGCTAGCAAAAAGAAAAACATTGCCACCTGCGACCATGAGCTTACAGGGGGTTGGTGTACTGTGTATTGATAATGAGCCAACCATACCTGAAGGTATGTCTAAATTATTAAACGCATGGCAATGTCATGTTTTTACTGCGGTTAATGCTCAACAGGCCAGAGAAATTTATGCTCAACATGAAGATGAGATAGATATTTTATTAGTAGATTACCAATTAATGGGGAACCAAGACGACATTACTCTCGCCACTGATTTGCTAAACAACGGCAGAAATAATAGTCCATGTACCCTTGATGAAGTAAATGGCATCGCCCTTATTAAGCAATTAAGAACAATGAGCCCCTATACTTTACCGGCGATACTCATTACCGCAACCACCGATGAAAATCTAATGGTGTTAGCTAAACAACATAATATTGGCTATTTGCGAAAAATCATCAAACCATTGGCGTTACGGGCATTAATGAGCTCATTACTGACTAAAGAGTTAGCTAATAACTACTCACATAACCTTAAATGATATTGTATTTAAATTTAGTTTCGTTTAGCTATGCTCAAGACTAAATAATTTACATAGTTTAATTTATAATGTTGGATATAATGACAAAATTAATAAAGAAGCCATTGTTATATTGAAAATTTTAAAGCGCTTTTGATCAGTCAAAATGAGCTTCATCTTTTGCCCTAATACTATCCATGAACTTATACAGGGTAAGTTTATCAAGCCAAATATTATTGCGACTAACAAGACAGAAATAAAACTATTTGAAGGCGCATAAATGCTTATCGAAGTCAGTGCCATTGTCCATGCCTTTGGATTTACCCATTGAAATAAGGCGGCTTGAATAAAGGTTAAAGGCTTTAATTTTTCATTATCCTGTTCTGTAATGTTACTCGAACGAGCTATTTTAAACGCTAAATAGAGCAGATAAATAATACTAAGTACTTTTAATATTTCATAACTCACCGGAAAACTATCAAACAATTGCATCAAACCTAAACCCACCAAAATAATCATTAAGGTGAATCCTATGCCAACACCTAAAAAATGCGGGATAGTCTGCTTAAATCCAAAATTGGCACCAGAAGTCATTAACATCAAATTGTTTGGTCCTGGAGTAATAGAAGACACAAATGCAAAAAGTGTTAGGCCGGTAAATATTTCATAATCCATAAAATAATTTCTCTACTTGGTTAAGTTTGTATAGGCAACTTTAAATGAAATGTGATACAACTTCTGAGCGAATACGCCTTAATTAAGCAGATTATTAACAACTAATGATTAAAAAAGATAGATATAACGACATAATATTGCGTGAACTAAGTTTAAATGGTCGAATAGCCAATTCTGAGCTAGCAGAAAAAATTGGTCTTTCACCATCAGCGTGCTTACGTAGAGTACAAGAACTTGAAAGTAGTGGGGTTATTAAAGGGTATCGTGCGATATTAGATAGTGAGTTGATGGGGAATAGTTTTATTGCCTATGTAGGAATTGGTCTCAATGAACATTCAATCGAGTCACAACTCGCGTTTGAACAGGCGATTAAGTTAGCAGTAGAAGTAAAGGAATGTCACAACGTTACGGGGTCATTCGAATATTTATTACGGATAGAAACGAGAGATATTAAATCGTTTAAATTATTTCATGCAGACATTTTAGGGGGCATATCACAAGTAAGTGCAATCACAACGCATGTCGTTATGGACTCTCCCAAAGATGTGCGAACTTAACTCATCTAGAAAATCCTAAATTCTCTCTTAGCAATTAGCGATGTAAAGCCTTAGCTTTTCTTTGTTGAGGTTTTAGCTAAGGTTTTAGTTAAGGTATTCGCTAAGTTTTCTTAACTTATATTTTCTTGTGTTGCTATGGTTAGTCCTACTTTTGTACGTTCCATCACAACCGAGGTTCTA
>Ga0105354_1002663_pt1 | contig 10592 bp, 6 predicted proteins | sample GOMGulsemesocosm_FD_83658 | JGI IMG/M metagenome (GOLD analysis project Ga0105354, IMG submission 83658) | Methane-oxidizing microbial communities from mesocosms in the Gulf of Mexico - GOM9B Gulf of Mexico | ecosystem: Environmental > Aquatic > Marine > Cold seeps | place: USA: Gulf of America...
CAATTGTAGGTGGATCTGATGATACAGCTCAAGCTAAAAAAGCAATTATGAGAGAGTGTGGTATTCACGTAGTAGATTCTCCAGCAGAGATTGGTAAAAAAGTTAAAGAAGTTTTAGGATAGTCTTAAGTTTTTCTCTTAAAATATTCTTAAATATATAACGTTATAGGTTCGTTAGTCTAATTTTGACTAGCGAACCTTTTTTATTAATAAAAATTACAAGAATGAAACATTTAAAACCAATTGTATTGGTAATGCTTTTGCTTATAACGTTTAGTTGTAAAAAAAGCACATCAGATACAAACAATCCTAATGCAGTAGTTGTTAATTCTATAACAGATTCTAATGGATTTAATTACGAATCAGTAACTAACGATCCAACAGGATTACGTTTATACACTTTAGATAATGGTCTAAAAGTATATTTAAGTAAAAACACTGAAGAACCTAAAATCCAAACCTATATTGCAGTAAGAGCAGGATCTAATTACGATCCCAAAGAATCTACAGGATTAGCTCACTACTTAGAGCACATGGTTTTTAAAGGAACTCATGAAATTGGAACTGCAGACTTTGAAAAAGAAAAAGTGTATTTAGATCAAATTTCAGATTTGTACGAGCAACATAGAGCAGAAACAGATCCTGAAAAAAAGAAAGCACTTTATAAAAAAATAGATGAAGTATCTCTTGAAGCATCAAATTATTCTATTGCTAATGAATATGATAAGATGATGAGTTCTCTTGGAGCTACTGGAACCAATGCACATACTTGGTTTGAGGAAACGGTTTATAAAAACAAAATTCCTGCAAACGAATTAGATAAATGGTTATCATTAGAAAGTGAGCGTTTTAGCGAATTAGTATTACGTTTATTTCATACAGAGTTAGAAGCTGTTTTCGAAGAATTTAATAGAGGTCAAGATAGCGATGGACGTAAAGGCTATGCAGCGATGCTAGAAGGTTTATTTCCAAATCATCCATATGGACAACAATCTACAATTGGTACTGCGGAGCACTTAAAAAATCCGTCAATGATAGATATTCACAACTATTTCAATAAATATTACGTACCAAATAACATGGCAGTAGTATTAGTTGGAGATTTAGATTTTGATGCGACTATCAAAAAAGTAAACGACAACTTTGGAAAATTCGAACAGAAAGAAGTGATTCACCCAACTTTACCTAAAGAGCAACCAATTACGTCTCCAGTGGTAAAAGAAGTGTTTGGTCCTACGTCAGAGTCTGTTTCTATTGCATTTAGAGCGCCAGGTGTAAATACTAAAGAAGAAAAATTAGTAACGCTTTGTGACATGATCTTAGCTAACGGAAATGCTGGATTAATAGATTTAAACTTAAATCAGAAAAAAGCAGTTCAATCTGCAGGTTGTTCTCCAACATTTTTAAACGATTACGGTTACCATTCATTTAATGGAAGCCCAAAAGAAGATCAAACTTTAGATGAAGTTAAAGATTTATTATTACAACAAATTGATAAGCTTAAAGCTGGAGAATTTGATGAGTGGATGATTGAAGCTGTTGTAAACGACTTAAAGAAAAGTCAAATGCAACAATACGAAAACGCAACAGCAGTAGCATCGGCTTACTATAATGCGTTTATTCACCATGAAAACTGGAAAGACAAAGTAGCGTTTTTAGATGAGTTAAAGAAAATTTCTAAAAAGGAACTAGTAGATTTTGCTAATACGTTTTACAAAGACAATTACGTAGTAACTTATAAACGTCAAGGAGAAGATAAAAATATAGCAAAAGTTGAAAACCCAGGAATTACACCTGTTAATCTTAACAGAGATAAAGCTTCAGGGTTTATTACAAATTTCTTAAAAATAGAATCTGAGCCATTACAACCTAAATATGTAGATTATAAAACGGCTATTAAAGAACTTAAAACAGATAGCGGATTATCGGTTTCTTATGTAGAAAACGAGAATAATGATCTTTTTGACTTAAACATCATTTTCGATATGGGAAGTGATAGCGACAAGAAATTAGGATTAGCTGTTGGTTATTTAGAATATGTTGGAACAGATAAGTTTTCAGCTGAAGAATTAAAAAAGGAATTCTATAAATTAGGAATAGATTATTCAGTTAGTGCAGGAGCAGAGCAAAGTTATGTGTCTTTAAGTGGTTTAAAAGAAAACTTACCAAAAGGTTTAGAATTGTTAGAAGATTTATGGTCTAATGCCAAAGCAGATCAGGTTGCATACGATAAATATGTACAATCAATAGCAAAAGGAAGACAAAACAACAAAACTAATAAAGGAAGTATTTTACGTTCTGGCTTATTAAATTATGCTAAATACGGAGAAAACTCTCGTTTACGTAATATTACGCCTGTAAGTGAATTATTAAAAATTAATCCTGAAGAATTAGTAGCGTTAACTAAAGATTTAAAGAATTATAAGCACAGAATTTTTTACTACGGAAAAGATGTAGATGCTGCAATTACAGCTTTAAATACAACGCATAAAGTACCTTCGGAATTAAAAGAATATCCTGAAGCAGTAGTTTACGAAGAAAAAGAAACTGGTGGAAATGTATACTTTGTAGATTTTGATATGGTACAATCTGAAATGATGTTTTTAGCTAAAGGAGAACCTTTTAAGGCAGAAAACATGGCAGCTTCAACATTATTTAATACTTATTTTGGTGGTGGATTATCTTCAATTGTATTTCAAGAAATTAGAGAATCTAAGTCGTTAGCTTATTCTGCATGGTCAAATTACTCGACTGCACCTAAAAAAGACGATTCTAACTATGTTATGGCATACATTGGAACTCAAGCTAATAAAATGCCTCAAGCTGTAGATGCTATGTTGGACTTAATGAATAACATGCCAGAAGCAGAAGATCAATTTCAAAACGCTAAAAATTCAGTTTTAAAAGAATTAGCATCGCAACGTATTACAAAATCTAGTATTTTTTGGAATTACGAGCGTTTAAAAAAGCTTGGAATGGATAACGATAATAGAGAAGCAATGTATAAAGCTATAGAGAATATGACTATGGAAGATTTACGTAACTTCTTTAATGCTAATGTAAAAGGCGAAAAATATAACGTTATGGTTATTGGTAATAAAAAGGACATCGATTTAAAAGCACTTAAGAAATTAGGTGAAGTTCAAGAGATGGAAATTGACTTTTTATTCAATTACGAAAAACCTTCAGACGTAAAATTATAGTCTATACATAGTTTTATAATTTAATTTCTAGGAATTATTAAAATCCCCATAATTATAAAATTATGGGGATTTTTGATTTCAAAAGACGCTGTAATTACTATATTTGAATTAATAAACCAAAGTCAAAACAAATCATTTTAAAATATGAAACTTTTAGAAGGTAAAACAGCCATAATTACAGGAGCAAGTAGAGGAATAGGAAGAGGAATTGCAGAAGTTTTTGCAAAGCAAGGTGCAAATGTAGCATTTACTTACAGCTCTTCTGTAGAAGCGGCTAACGAATTAGAAAAAGAATTAAACGCTTTAGGTGTAAAAGCTAAAGGATATAAAAGTAACGCAGCTAGCTTTACAGAATCTCAAGAATTAGCAGATGCTGTTGTTGCAGAATTTGGAAGTATAGATGTATTAATTAATAATGCAGGTATTACTAAGGATAACTTATTAATGCGTATTTCTGAAGACGATTTCGATAAAGTTATTGAAGTCAACTTAAAGTCAGTTTTTAACATGACAAAAGCCGTACAACGTACTATGCTTAAACAACGTAAAGGTTCTATAGTAAATATGAGTTCTGTTGTTGGAGTTAAAGGAAATGCAGGACAAACTAACTATGCAGCAAGTAAAGCTGGTATTATTGGTTTTTCTAAGTCTGTAGCTTTAGAATTAGGTTCAAGAAATATTAGAAGTAACGTCATTGCTCCAGGTTTTATTGAAACTGAAATGACTGGAAAATTAGACGAAAAAACAGTACAAGGTTGGAGAGATTCTATTCCGTTAAAGCGTGGTGGTTCTCCTGAAGATGTAGCAAACGTTTGTGTATTCTTAGCAAGCGATATGTCTGCATACGTTACAGGACAAACTATTAATGTAGATGGTGGAATGTTGACTTAAGAGGTTATTTAATATTTATAAAAATGCTCAAGTTAGTTCTTGAGCATTTTTTTTTGAAATTTATAATAATACTTATTTAAAACAATTGTTTAAAACTAAGGTTAATTGTACTTTAGTTCTCGATTACATAGATATGCAAATACAAACCTTATTTTATATACTTTTAGCAGCCATAGCAGCACTTTTAGTGTCGTTATTTCTGTATAAATACAAATCAAAAAGCGCATTGAAAAAAAATGCGCTTTTTGCGTTTTTAAGATTTTCATCTGTTTTTTTAATATTGATTTTACTAATTAATCCAAAAATTACTAATACATCTTATTATAACGAAAAGCCTAATTTGGTGGTTGTAACAGATAATTCTAATTCTATAAAGCAATTAAAAGAAGAGCAAAACGTAAAACAAGTATTAAGTGAAATTGCAAGTAATAATGAGCTTTCGGAACGATTTAATGTAGTTAATTACACGTTTTCAAATCAATTAAACTCGGATAGTTTAAGTTTTAATGCTAAGCAGACTAACATTAGTAAAACGTTTTCAGATTTAAAATCTATCTATAAACAAACTGTTAGTCCAACTTTAGTAGTTACAGACGGAAATCAAACCTTTGGTTCAGATTACACGTTTGCAGCGCAACAGTATAAACAACCTATTTATCCAATTGTTGTTGGAGATACTATTGTGGCAAACGATTTAAAAATTTCTGCGCTTAACGTTAATAAATACGCTTATTTAAAGAATAAATTCCCTGTTGAGACTATACTAGTTTACAATGGAAAAGAACCTATTACTAAAAACTTTACCATTTCATCTAACGGAAAAGTTGTTTATAGTAAAGCATTGGAGTTTTCAGCTTTAAATAATTCTCAAGTTTTACGTTTTGAATTACCAACAACTAAAGTTGGAGTACAATCTTTTGTTGGGCATATTTCGACATTAGAAAACGAAAAGAACACTAAAAATAACACTAAGAATTTTGCAATAGAAGTCGTAGATGAATCTACAAATGTGGCAATTGTAAGTACATTATGGCATCCAGATTTAGGAGCGCTAAAAAAGAGTATAGAAACCAATAAGCAACGTAAGGGTAGTGTTTTAAAACCAAAAGAATTTTTAATTCAAAAAAATGATTTTCAATTAGTTATCATATATCAACCAAATAATCAGTTTAATACTGTTTTTGATTATTTAAATAAAGAAAACATCAATTATTTAGCAGTTTTAGGAACTCAAACTAATTACGATTTCTTAAATAAAGCAACTAGTTTGTTTAATGTAGAGTCTACAAGTCAGCAAGAAAATTATCAACCAATTTTCAATTCAAATTACAGTGCTTTCATTACGCCAGAATTAGATTTCAATAGCTTTCCGCCTTTAAAAAGTGTGTTTGGAGAACTTAAAATTAATAGTGAATATCAGACTTTACTAGAGCAATCTGTAAATGGAATAGCAATAAACCAACCTTTATTAGCAACCATAGAAAACGGAACATCACGTTATGGTGTTTTATTTGGTGAAGATATTTGGAAATGGCGCGCACAAAGTTATGTGAATCAGCAAACGTTTACGGTTTTCGATGATTTTACAGGTAAATTAGTTCAGTTTTTAGCTTCTAAAAAGCGAAAAGAACGAATTGTGTTAGATTACCAATCATTTTACGACGGAACAACAGAAACAGTTTTGCAAGCTCAAATTTTTAATAAAAACTACGAGTTTGATGAAAACCAGAAAGTTTCCATCACTATAAAAGATAAAAATAGTAATGCGGTAACTAATTTACCATTGGTTTTAGCTAATAATGTGTATCAAGTCGATTTAAATCAATTAAAACCTTCAAATTACAGTTTTACGGTATCAACTAATGGTAACTTGGCTAGGTCAGGAAGTTTTGAAATCTTAGATTTTAATATTGAAGCACAATTTTCTAATGCAGATGTAACAAAACTTAGTCAAATAGCGACTAACAGTAAAGGCGAACTAGGTTTAGTTTCTAATTATGGAAATGTAATAGACGCTTTATTAAAGGATAAGCGTTATTTACCAATTCAAAAAAGCGAAACCAAAACGGAATCGTTAATAGAATGGTATTATTTATTGTTTTTAATTGTTTTAATTATAGCAATAGAGTGGTTTTTAAGAAAATATAAAGGATTAATTTAAATTTAAAATAAGATTATGGACAAATTACCAAAAGTGGGCATACCAGTAATAATTGCAATTGTATTCGTTATTGTACTATTAACAAAATCTACCGTTACTATAGATTCTGGTCATGCAGGCGTGGTTCATGAAACGCTAGGAAGTGGAGTTAACCCAGATGTTCCGGCACTTGGACCAGGATTTCATTTAATAGCACCTTGGAATCGTGTGATTGATTATGAAACGCGTCAGCAAGAAATGCCAGAGAAAATGTCTGTGTTGTCTTCTAACGGACTTGATATTAAATTGGATGCTTCAGTGTTATACGAACCAGATTTCAAAAATTTAGGACGCTTACACAATCAAAAAGGAATAGAGTATAAAAACCGTGTATTACAGCCTGCTATTAGAAGTGCTGCACGTAGTGTTGTTGGTCGTTACACACCAGAGCAGTTGTATTCAAGTAAAAGAGATGCAATTCAAGATGAAATTTTAGAAGAAACTAAAAAGATTGTTGAGCCTCAATTTATTCAGATTAACGATATTTTAATTAGAGATGTAACTTTACCACCAACTATTAAAGATGCTATTGAGCGTAAATTAAAGCAAGAGCAAGAGTCTTTAGAATATGAATTTAGATTAGTAACAGCTCAAAAAGAAGCAGAAAAAGTAATTATTGATGCAAAAGGGAAAGCAGAAGCTAATAGAATATTAAGTGCATCTTTAAATGACCAAATTTTAAGAGATAAAGGTATTGAAGCAACCGTTAAATTAGCGGAGTCACCAAATAGTAAAGTAATTGTAATTGGTTCTGGAGATTCTGGATTACCAATTATCTTAGGTAATCAGTAAAATATTCTGCTTTAAAATAAAAAACCGAATAAAAATTCAAAAACTATCATTTAAAGTTTGAGAATTAGTTTTTTTTTCAGAAATTTGCAAAGCATTTAAGAAATACTATGTTTAACACTAATTTACATCATCATCATTTTTATACTGGCTATCAAGCGAGGTAAAAGTGTATTGATGTAATTCAAAATATTTAAAACCCGTTTGAGAAATCGAATGGGTTTTATTGTTTTCATTCGTTTCTTGAACCAAATCAAAAATTAAAATGAAAAAACTAAGAATTGCTGTTCAGAAATCAGGTCGTTTAAACGAAGACTCAATGAAACTCCTTAAAGACATTGGGATTTCTGTAGAAAATGGAAAAGACCAGTTAAAAGCTTCTGCAAGAAACTTTCCTTTAGAAGTGTTTTATTTAAGAAATGGAGATATTCCTCAATACTTGCGTGATGGCGTTGTAGATGCAGCCATAATTGGAGAAAATGTGCTAATCGAAAAAGGAAACGATTTAAATATAGTAGAACGTTTAGGGTTTTCTAAATGTAAAGTCTCTATTGCAGTTCCTAAAAGTGCTAAATACACTAATATTAAAGAGTTAGAAGGCAAGCGTATTGCTACATCTTATCCAAATACAGTCAATCAATTTTTAGAAAAAAGTGGAGTAAGTGCAAACATTCACGTTATTAATGGTTCTGTAGAAATCGCGCCAAATATTGGTTTAGCAGATGCTATTGTGGATATTGTTTCTAGCGGAAGTACACTATTTAAAAACAATCTTAAAGAAGCTGAAGTGTTATTAACTTCGGAAGCTGTTTTAGCATCTTCAACAAATTTAGATCCAGAAATTAAAGCCATTTTAGACAAAATGCAGTTTAGAATGCAATCGGTTTTAAAAGGAAGTTCTAATAAGTATGTCTTATTAAATGCACCAAACGATAAGTTAGAAGATATTACTAATATTTTACCAGGAATGAAAAGTCCAACAATTTTGCCTTTAGCAAAATCGGGATGGAGTTCTGTGCACTCGGTAATCAATAAAAACGATTTTTGGGATGTTATAGACCAATTAAAAGAAAATGGTGCGGAAGGTATTTTAGTTTGCCCAATTGAAAACATGGTACTTTAATAAGTTTTTTTTAATTCCACGAAGGCGGAATTCTTTTAAAATAGTAAATGTCACACTGAGCGCAGTCGAAGTGCTTTTGAAACTTAAATTAATGAACACAATAATAAATCCAAATAAAACCGATTGGTCTGAAATTTTAAAAAGACCAACGCAAACGGTTGACGATATAGAAACTACAGTCACTCAAATTTTTGATGAAGTCTCTCGTAATGGCGATAAAGCTATTGCTAAATATACTGAATTATTTGATGGTTGCGAATTAGCTTCAACAGCTGTCACCACTGAAGAAATAGAGAAGGCATCTGCGCTAGTTTCAGAAGAATTAAAAAAGGCAATTCAGCAAGCAAAGTCTAACATATATGCGTTTCACAAGGCGCAAAAAACCGAAACTGTTTCAGTTGAAACCGTAAAAGGTGTTAAGTGTTGGCAAGAAAAACGTCCTATTGAAAAAGTAGGATTATACATTCCAGGTGGAACAGCACCATTATTTTCGACTATCTTAATGTTAGTCGTTCCTGCACAAATTGCTGGTTGTAAAGAGATTGTGTTATGTACACCGCCAAATTCTAAAGGTGAAGTGGCAAACGAAATTTTATACACAGCACAATTATGTGGCGTGACTAAAATTATAAAAGTTGGTGGAATTCAAGCTATTGCTGGATTAACTTTTGGTACAGAAACCATTCCACAAGTCTATAAAATATTTGGACCAGGAAATCAGTTTGTTACGGTTGCTAAGCAAATTTCAACAAAATTTGGAGTAGCTATAGATATGCCTGCTGGTCCAAGCGAATTACTAATTGTAGCAGACGATACTTCAAATCCAGCTTATGTGGCTTCAGATTTGTTAAGTCAAGCCGAACACGGAACAGATAGTCAGGTTATCTTAGTGTCAACGTCTAAACAATTAATTGAAAATGTTTCTAATGAAGTAGAAGCACAGTTAAACGATTTACCACGTAAAGATATTGCTACAAAAGCTATAGCAAATTCAAAACTGATTTATGTTGAGAATGACGAAATCGCTTTAGAAATGATTAACCAATATGGGCCAGAGCATTTTATTGTTTGCGTAGAAAACGAAGATTTATACGTTAAGAGAATTGCAAACGCAGGTTCAGTGTTTATAGGTAACTACACACCAGAAAGTGCTGGAGATTATGCATCTGGAACAAACCATACGCTACCAACAAATGGCTTTAGTAAAGCCTATTCTGGTGTGAACTTAGATAGTTTTACAAAAGCTATCACGTTTCAGAAAATATCTAAAGAAGGTATTTTAAATATTGGAAACACCATTGAATTAATGGCTGAAGCTGAAGGATTATATGCACATAAAAATGCTGTAACTTTAAGGTTGAAAGATTTATAGAAACTCTGCTGAACTTGTTTCAGTACTAAATACTACGAGTTTAATTATAAAATATAGAAAGTTACGCAATGTCTCCTCGAGCGTAGTCGAGAGGTTTATAAAAAACTAGAGCAACAAAACGTTACTCAGTTTAATATTTAAGTATAATATATAATGAGATGCTGAAATAAATTCAGCATGACAGCAATGAAAAAAGATTTCAACATAAATAAATTAGTTAGAGCTAATATAAAAGCACTAAAACCTTATTCTTCGGCAAGAGACGAATTTAAAGGTACTGCCGATGTATTTTTGGATGCCAACGAAAATCCGTTTGGAACCTTAAACCGATATCCAGATCCGCAACAAATAGAAATTAAAGAGAAGTTAGCTACATTAAAAAATGTAGAAACAAATCAGATTTTTATTGGTAATGGAAGTGATGAAGTCATCGATTTAGCATTTCGTATTTTCTGTGAACCAGGAAAGGATAAAGTCCTAACATTTTCGCCAACTTACGGGATGTACGATGTTTCGGCAAATATTAATAATATCGAGATTATCAAACAACCGTTGATTAACGATTTTCAAATTAGTTTAAATCAATTACAACCTTATTTAGATTTCGAAGACATAAAAATCATATTTATATGTTCGCCAAATAATCCAACAGGAAACAGTATTAATCCTGAAGATATTGAGTATGTTTTAGAAAATTTTGAAGGTATAGTTATAGTAGATGAAGCATATATAGATTTTAGTTCGCAGGCATCATTTATTAAAAACATTACCAAATACAAGAATTTATTAGTAAGCCAAACCTTTAGTAAAGCTTGGGGTTTAGCAGGCGTTAGAGTAGGCGTTGCCTATGCAAATTACGAGATTATAAAATTATATAACCGTGTGAAACCGCCATATAATGTAAGTACTTTAAATCAGGAAGCTGTTTTAAAAAGTTTAAATAATGTGGATGCTGTTAACGAAAACATCCATACAATTCTCGAAGAAAGAACAAAATTAAAAGACGCTTTAAGTA